>Ga0209736_1000123_pt1 | contig 24297 bp, 19 predicted proteins | sample BlaSpr_A8_Ref_M3_FD_187992 | JGI IMG/M metagenome (GOLD analysis project Ga0209736, IMG submission 187992) | Forest soil microbial communities from Thunder Bay, Ontario, Canada - Black Spruce, Ontario site 2_A8_Ref_M3 (SPAdes) (version 2) | ecosystem: Environmental > Terrestrial > Soil > Boreal...
AACTGGCCGCAGTCTAGGGGACATTTCTAATGTGCACGCAAGGGGACATTTTCAACGAGGCACAACAGGAAAATCGGAGGGAGGGTTAGAAGCCACCACCGCCGCCGCCGCCGAACCCGCCGCCACTTGACCCGCCGCCACCGAAGCCGGAGCCTCCGGAGCTGCGAGGGGCGGAGGTCATCATGGAGCTGGCCTGGGAGGACATGGTGTTGAGATCGGAGATGAAGAGGAGCGGGTAGAAATTGGGGCCGTAGGCGCCCCGGTACCAACTGGGTGGCTGGGTGTAGATGCCCTGAAAGGCTTTGCTCCAGTTTTTCTCGACGCCGAGAGCCATGGCGAAGGGCAGGAACTTCTCGAACATTTCGGGAGTTTTGATGGTGCGGTTGAAGCGGTCGGCTTCGACGTGGCTGAGGAAATCCTCGAAGCCTAGGACGCCTTCGAGGGCGCGGGTGCCCTGCTCGGTGTGCGCGGGCATGAACCAGCCGAAGCCGAGGATGATGGCGGCGCTGAGAATGCCGGCGACGATAAAAGAGAGCGGGGCCATGCCCAGGCTCGCGGCCATGGCGCTGCCGCCCCAAATCATCAGGAAGCCGACGATCAAGCCGATGCCGACGTAGGTGGTGCGGACGCGGTCGGGGCGGCGGGCGTAATAGCCGTGCTGGACCAGGGAATCGAAAATATCGTTTTTGATGTTGGGCAGGAATTTGTAGAAGCGGTTTTGGAGGTCGGAGAGCGAGACGTTGTCGCCATCGGCGAAGAGGCCGCCTATGAGGTCTTGTTCGTGGGACTTGAGGGCAGTCCATTCGGTGCGGGGCTTTTTGAGGTGGAAGATGTAGTTCTTGTCGTGCACGAGGCCGAGCAGGTGATCTCTCTGAGTTTGTTCGATGGTGAGATAGCCGCGGACGGCGAGATCGACGATAGAGGCGGTAATGTCGCGCATGTCGGCGGAATTATCGACGAGCGTGCCGACTTCGCCGGGAGTGAGTTTATCGGGCGGCTCGTATTGCGCGGCGATGGGACGGAGGCGGGGGTCGCGGCCGCGGGTCCACCAGAGATAGAACATGATGATGAAGACGCCGACGGGGATGAGCAGCGGAAGATTGCTGCGGATGGTGCGGAGAAAGGTCTCGAAACCGGAAGGTTCGTGGACGAAGCCTTTATCGAAGGCTACGGCTACGGTGAGGCCCTCGTGATAGTGGAGCGGGCCGTCGGTGTGGACTTCTACGCCGTTGCCGGCAATTTGGGCTTCGGCATTGTGGGCAGTGCTGCGAAAGGCGCCGGTGAAGACGTTGGCGCGAATGCCGGTTGCGCCTTCGGGCAGGATGATGCGGGCGGAGGCGGACTGGATGGGGACGTCCCAGGCGTCTCCGGTGACGTTCCAATAGAATTCGTCGTGATCCTCGAAGAAGCGGAGGGCGTCGGAAACGGTGTAGTTGATGGAGATGGTTTGTGTGGAGTTATCGGCGTCGGGGACGAAGATTTTGAGTTTGCGGTAGTGGCGCTCGCGGCTGGACTCGAATTTGAGCTTCTTGCCAGTGCCGTCGGTGACGCTTTTGACGTCGAGGAAGAGGGTGTAGTTCAGGCCTTGCGGGGTGACGTATTCGATGGGGATGGTGCGATAGAGGCCGTGCCAGGGGCCGCCGATGAAGTGGGCTTGAATGTTTTCGGTGACGTCGACGGAGCTGTTGGGAGCTACTACGATTTCGGCATCGAATTTTTCGATGCGCAGTTCTTTGGTGGCGAGGGCGAGAGAAGAGGGGAGGTAAAGGAGGGTAAGGAAGTAAAGGAGGTAAAGGAGCGGACGACGGGGCATACGCATGTGTCTGAGTCAGGCAGTCGGCGCGGGGGGCGCGTTGAAGCTGACTTTGGGAGCTTCGCGTTCGGCGGGGGCGGAGATTTCGAAGAATTCGCGGGGCTTGAAACCGAGCGAATTGGCGAAGATGTTGGTGGGGAACTGCTGAATTTTGGTGTTGAGATCGCGGACGACGGCGTTGTAGTAGCGGCGAGCGTTTTGCACGTTGTCTTCGATTTCGGTGAGGGAAGTCTGGAGCGAGGTGAAGCTTTCGACGGCGCGAAGTTGCGGGTAGGCTTCGGAGAGAGCGAAGAGGCTTTTGAGGGCGCCGGAAAGCATGTTTTCGGCTTGGGCTTTGTCGCCGGGAGCGGTGGCGGTCATAGCGCGATTGCGAGCGTTGATGACGGCTTCGAGAGTGCCTTTTTCGTGTGCGGCGTAACCTTTCACGGTTTCCACGAGATTGGGGATGAGGTCGTAGCGGCGCTTGAGCTGGACGTCGATGTCGGCCCAGGCGTTGTCGGTCTGCACTTTGAGGCGGACGAGGGAGTTGTACATGCCGACGAGGATGACGACCGTGAGGACGAGCAGGCCGACAATTGCGTAGATCATGGAGATGACCTCACAGAGGCGCGGTTGCGAGAATGGCCAGCAATGGCTTCACTATACGTGCGGGGGGTGGGTTAGTAAAGGCGGGGCGACGGTGGTGGATTACTAGTGGTAAGGCGATTCCAAGACTCGTGCCGGTGAAATGCGACATCTTAAGAATTGTTGCAGGCGGCTATTTTGAAGAGTCGGTAGTTATGCATTCTCTTCAATCGCGCGTGGACTTGTGGAGCCGCAACCCTGATGTCCTTGTCCGTCACGACAATCTCAACCGATTGTCCCGTTAGCGCAATTAGCTTCTTGCCCGCCCGGGCCCAAGGCACTCGCCACGGGCTATAGACGGCAGCGTAGTAGGTCTCAGCAACCCGAAGACAAACAGTAACATCAACTGGCATGGGCCAAGGCGGGCAATCAAAGGCGGCGCAGCCTGGAATAGCTTGGGCCTCAACCAGAGTTGCAATCGTCCTTTGCTGCCTGGGAGCAACCGAGTCTCCAGGCAGAAGGACAAGGCTGAGAACCACTCCAAAGGTCAGCCTCCCCATGGCCGGAGACTCCAATACAATTTCTTGCTCACACGCAAACGTGGGGCAATTTTCACGCCATGTGAATGAGGTTTTTTCCGTTGTGGCACAGGACTTTGCCTCCCGCGGCTTGCCCAAACGCGGAACGTTGCTGGCTTTGCCATCCAGAAGTGGATACTGCGTCCTCCATGCTTTCACATGCCCGACAGTCGCGCTCACCGGAACCGATGCACGGCTCGGTGGCAATAGGTGCTTAGAGCTGCCGTTCGCGGCGAACTCTCAGCGAGGAGACGGCGAAGGAGCTTGGCCGGCGGTGGGCGGCAGCTCTTTGCGGAGTGAGATTACTTGGGAAACGGGCCGGCCATGATGGGCCCGGAGAGCATGGGCTCCCAGGACTGCCTGCAATGGGCACATTTCGCTTCGCGCGCAGCGGGACTACTGGTGCCGGAATGGGTGTACACGGCGACCGAGTTTTGCTTGTGGCAGTGAGGGCACGTCAGATCAACCAAGATGTGCAGTGGGGCTGGTTCGGCATCCGTGTGGGCGCGTTGTTCTGGCTCCTTGCGGTGGCTATCTGCGAGCGGCTGCGTCTTCTTAGCGTCCCGCTTTCTGGCGTACAGGACTTCATCCGCGCGTGCCAGCATTTCCTCTGGCCGCTCGCCCATTTCGTACTGCTTCCATCCGGCGGAGAAGGTGACCGGAATCTTATGGGCGTGCCAGTCCACTACCAATGAGCCGAGACGACCCAGCACAAGTTCTAACTGTTGCAAGGTGCACTCTGGAAGCAGAACCAGGAACTCGTCGCCACCCAAGCGCACCGCCAAGTCGGCTCCCCGAATCACGTTATTCAGACGAGCGGCAAATTCCTGCAATACCAGGTCACCCGCGGGATGGCCGTAGGTGTCGTTGATGAACTTAAAATTGTTGAGGTCCAACGTGAGTATGGTCAGAGGGTGGCCCTTGCGCTCTGAGCGAGCCACTTCAGCCGCAAGGCGTTGCTCCGCAAAGCGCCGGTTATACAGGCCGGTCAACGGATCGACCATGGCAAGATTGCGCAAAAGGTCGGAATGGCCCTGCTTCTCAGCAAGCTGGCGGCGAAGCCTTTTGATGAGAATCGCTTGAGAGATCGCATGGATGTTAAAAAGGACGACCAAAGCGATCAAGCCAAAAACAACATCTACCATCTTGATCTTGAAGATCGTGGCGGCGCCGCTCCGTACTGCTGGGAGGCTAAAAGCGGTGAGGGCAAAGACGAGGAGAATAGCGACAAAAATGGAGTAACCGCGGACCCACCAATCGCGCTTCTCAATCTTCTGAAATTCGCGCGCGAGTTCCTGGTCTCTGGCCTGCACAGAAGCCGCGATAGGAGGTATGCGGGGGGGAATCATGGAGTGGAAGTGCGGGGCAGCATTCCCCCCGTTTCAGCTAAGGTAGTCTCTGCGAGATTGCGGGTCAAGACAGTTCGAGTTTGAGATTACAAGTTGGTTACTCGAGAGATGGAAGCGCAGTGAAGCGAAGTGCGAAGCTTAGGGCCAACTAACATCGGTGTAATGAGCTACTTGCGACACCTTCGTACTACGGAACAGTTTTACCGGCTTGGTACTCCTGTTCCATTGGCCAGATTGGAACGCGATGAAAAACTTGGCTTGAGCGAAATATGCTTTCAATCCTGATCCTCGTGTTCGCAGGGTTCGCCCTGGTGAAATTCGGAATCGCGCAATGGCGCGCGATCTGGATAACGGCCGCCAATCAGCCGCTGTCTGAGTCGTTGCAACTGACAGCCGGGATTGACGGAGCGCACGTTGGCGCAGGTGATTTCAGTACACTCATGAATTTGTGCAATGAATTGTCCCCTGATTTGACAAAGAAAAGCCCCTGGCTGAGGGAAGTGTCTGTCTATTACCGCGCGGTTGAGAAACTCGAGCACGCTTTCCGAATGAAACTCCCGGCCATTTCCAGATGGGCGAAAAGCGAAATGCAGATCTGCTCGCGCTATGTTGCGGTGGTTCTTGACCAAAGTCTCTCGATGAGCGTGGATCGCGAGTTCGCCACGCGGGCCGACTGACCGCAACCGGCGCGTAATTAATTTTTAAAATCAACATCTCAAGCGCCGCTAGTGGTGCGATGGATGGCGAGCGGGCACGTGCGAATGCTGGGGCGGCCGGAATTCAATGGTGACGTCCCGTTGCGTTTGGACAGGCCTGCTGTCCAAGAGGGTGGGCTGGTAACGCCACTGGCGAATGGCGCTCATGGCAGCAGGAAGAAGAGATGTCGAGCCGCTCACGTGCTTTACATCCAGCACTTGGCCGAGCTCTCCGATGGTGGTGCGGACCTTTACGGTTTCCGACGATCCATGGCGATCCCCCGGCCTTGGATAGCGAGGCCAAGCGAAGGAGACAAGCTCACCGGCTTGCAATCGAGCGGATTTATGAGCCGGTGCCGGTCCGGGCTCGGGAGCAACAAGAACAGAAAGCTGCGAGGTCATCGCAAACGAAGAGGAGGCGGCGATGGTTTTTTCCGGGAGGACCAGCCGGAACGGTTTGCTGCCGTCGCCTGGGCCACTGACAAGGATTGTGGAAGGCGATGAACCGTGCGCCGGTGCGCGCATCGCGGGCGTTACCCTGCGTGGGGCGGGATTTGCCGGCGCGCCACTCATCGGGCCGACCGCCCTGGGTGCAAGTGCGGGTTGGGAATTCGCGGGTGGCGGCGCGGTTCGCGCGATTAGGCCGGTCGAGCTCTTGCGCTCAGGACTGGCTTCGGGATTATCGGAATCAGGGAAGGATCGGGTCGTTATCGCTGAAGATGGTGCGGTCGGCCCCACGCGGGCAGCGGAATCTTCCGGTCGTGCATGGAGGGATTGCGCGGACGCCGACGGAGTGGAAGTTCGCGAAGTCGCTTCGCCTGGGCGATTCAGCAGTGCCGGTGAGGTGGCATCCAGAGTCGGTATTGAGTTCTGGGTGTCCCAGAGGCGCTTTCCGAGCGCGCCGCGTCCCGCTGTGAGCCCAACGGCGAGACTGATGACCGCGAAGAAAAACACTACTGCAGCGACCTGAGATCCGGATATTTCAAGACCATATAAGCGCGAGGGCGAGTTCTCGAGGCGATGCGCTGACGACGCGACTTGGCGTGTGCGAACTTGCGGTGCGAAACCGGCGAGTGAAGCGTAGTGGTGTGCTTTTTCGTGGAGCTGTTCGACAAACGATGGCGGGTACGCATCCAGAATCTCAGGCGTCGCGATCTTAGATGCTGGAGACGCAGTGTGCGCCATCCGTGCGGGCGATGAGGGTTGGTCTGGCTCCGGGAAAACATTCCCAATGGGCCCAATGGGCTCTTCCGGGAAGCTTTCGAGGGCGGCAGGCATGAGGCTCTCAACAGGCGCCGGCGTTAAGGCTGCAAATTCCGGGGCCGGCTTTTCGGGGGCGATCCAATTGGAAATTTGCTGTCGGGCCTCGGCGGTGAGATCCAGAAATCGCAGGCCGGCGCTTTTTTTCGATTCCGCCAGCCAGACAATCTGTGCGGAGATTTCGATGCTATGCCGAGAGCTGGGCAATTGAAAGCGAATGCGTGGGAGGCAGTCCTCTACGACAAGGGGATCGGGGGCGGCAACGGCCATGCCCGTGGCACTTATATTGAGGATACTGCCGCCATTGGTAGCGCCGAACTGGACGTAGGCGCGGGAGGCCGGAGTGGTGCGCATGTGAAGGCGGCGGTCGCGTGGGGGATGAATGGCCTCAACATGAATGGCTTCAACCGGCGCGTGGCGTTCGGCGTCGGGTGCGGCTGCTTCCGCTTTTGCCGGTGCGTGCACTCCCTCTTTTGCCGGTGCGGCCGATCCTTGCTGCGTCTTATTCCGCTGTGCGATTTCCAGGAGTGTAGCCAGCTTCCCGCCGGCCTTCGAAAGTGCGTCAAAGACGTAGGCAACATTCTTCGGGCTGAACTGAAGCTGGCGAGCCGTAAGAGTCAGCCGGATGGTGTCGTCGATTTCCTCTTGCTGGTTTTCGGAAAGATAGTCCCGCAGACCGGAATAGAGTACGCCGTTCTCGTAATTTTCTCTCCACTCGAGAATGGCGTGGAGACGACGACTGGCGTCCTTCTCCAATTCTTGTTCTTGCGGTTCCGCGGCGGCACATTCGTCGAAGACCTGTGCTTGAGCGTGGGGTAATGCCATGGTTATTTCTGTCAATCCGCCACGCAGCTCCTGAACCTTGTTGGACGGTAAAGATGTTTTGCGACAGACCCACTCTCCGCGCATCTTGTCGAAATCAATGGAGGCGCGATACTCATCTGTTTCATACTTGAATACCGGCAAGGGCTTGAGCGGCGGCCACCTGCCGGCCAGGAGCAATTTCATCTCGGCCTGTTGGACTGGAGACGCGAGTCCAGCAATGTTGGGCCTGGCTCGTTCGTGTTCGCGCAATTTCATGATGCGGCCCGAAAAGTGCTACGGAACTGTACACGATGTTCACACCGGCAGGGCAGTTCTTCGCAGGCCAGAGAGACCGTCTGGAGATCGGTGCGGTTGGACTTAGGGCAGAGGACGTACATCTCGTCACCCGTTGCAGCCCCCACTTCAGTGTGGGAAGAATTCTTATCTGAGCAAGTTCCCTCGTCCGCGGTCGTCACGTTCCTGAGTGTAGGAAATCCTAAACCCTGTGCGGCGGGATTAGTTGCTCGCCAGCCTGCGATCCCCTTCTTGCGGCTTGGCCGACGCTCCCGTTTCCTGCAAACTCTTCATTTTGAGCTACATGCAAAGAGAGCCGGAATAGCGCGAGGATAGCTTGGTCGGCGGAATGATGCTGCTGGATGAGGACGATGGCGCGGTTCAGGGAGTGAAGGATTGGTTTCGGGCTATTGATGACATGCAGTGGTGACTCGGAGCAGGGGCGGCGGGGTTGACGGGGGCACAGACCGTTTGAAGCTCAGGGTAAGGTGAAGTCCGTGCTACTGTGAGTAAACGATTGGTTATTACCGGATTGTGATTTATGCTTGCGGCGTTGCGGACGGGCAGTGTGGGGCTGGTTCGAGCGATGCTCTTCAAAACCATGAGCGCTTCGGTGTACGGGATCGATGCTTACGTTGTCGAGGTGGAAGTGGACGTCGGTTCGGCGCGGATACAGGACTTCAATGTGGTGGGCTTGCCGGACAACGCGGTGAAAGAAAGCCGCGAGCGGATCAAGAGCGCCATGCGGAACTGCGGATACGAGTTTCCGCACGGGCAGGGCGTGACGATCAACCTGGCGCCGGCGGATGTGCGGAAAGAAGGCTCGGGATTCGATTTGCCGATGGCGCTGGGACTTGTGGGATGCATCGGAACGTTTTTCGGCAAGCAACTGGACAAGACGATGTTTCTGGGAGAGCTGTCGCTGGACGGGAGCGTGCGTCCGGTGCGCGGGGCGCTGTCTGCAACACTGGCGGCGCGGGAAACCGGGATGAAGGCGATCGCGGTGCCGGAAGCGAACGCGCGCGAGGCGGCGGTGGTGGATGGCGTGGACGTGTTTGCGGTGAAGAGTTTGCCCCAGGCAGTGGATTTGGTGAATTCGCCGGAATCGTTTGTACCGGTGAAGGTCGATGCGAAGCAGATGCTGAACGAAGCGGCGCAGTATGCGGTGGATTTGAAAGATGTGCACGGACAGCAAGCGGCGAAGCGGGCACTCGAAGTGGCTTGCGCGGGCGGGCACAACATTTTGTTTATCGGGCCGCCGGGCGCGGGGAAGACCATGCTGGCGAAGCGGATACCGACGATCTTGCCGCCGATGTCGCTGGACGAGGCGATCGAGACGACGCGGATTCATAGTGTGGCGGGGACGCTGGAAGACAATCGAGGGCTGGTGGGCACGCGGCCGTTTCGTTCGCCGCATCATACGATCAGCGATGCGGGTCTGATTGGAGGTGGGGCGGTGCCGCGGCCGGGCGAAGTGTCGCTGGGGCACAACGGGGTGCTGTTTCTGGATGAGCTGCCGGAGTTTCAGCGCAACGTGCTGGAAGTGATGCGCCAGCCGCTGGAAGACGGCGCGGTGACGATTTCGCGGGCGGCGGTGTCGGTGACGTTTCCGTCGCGGTTCATGCTGGCGGCGGCGATGAATCCTTGCCCTTGCGGATATTTTGGCGATCCGACGCGGGAGTGCCATTGCACGCCGCCGATGATTCAGCGGTATGTGTCGAAGATTTCCGGGCCGTTGCTGGACCGCGTGGACATTCACATTGAGGTGCCTGCGGTGAAGTACAAGGATCTGCGCGCGCCGGTGTCTACGGAAGATTCTGCGATGGTGCGCGGCCGGGTGATGGCGGCGCGGGAGCGGCAGCTTGCGCGGTTCCACGGCGAGAAGAAGACGTACTCGAACGCGCAGATGATGCCGAAGAGTATCCGCAAGCATTGCGCGATTTCGGCCGAAGGGGAGAAGCTGCTGGAGAATGCGGTTACGCGGCTGGGGCTTTCGGCGCGGGCGCACGACCGTATTTTGAAAGTGGCGCGCACGATCGCGGACCTGGACGGCGCGGCGGATATCGAGCCGAAGCATCTGAGTGAGGCGATTCAGTACCGTACTTTGGACCGGTCGTACTGGGCGTAAGGGCTGGGCGTAAGGCTGGGCGAGTACTCCCGGGCATGAGCTGGGCGCAGCGCTATTTGGCGGCGAATAGCATCCAACTAAAGAGAGCGGCTTTGGAATATCGGCACAGGCGGCGCAGTCCCATCTATGCGAGGGATTTACGGCGACGCACGGAGAGCCGGGCAGTCCATTGACTCCGTTTCCGCCGCTGTGTTACCCATTATGCGCTCCCACGAGAGGCTGTTCGGGTTGTTCGGGCGGCGACCGAGGGTATGACGCCAGAGACCAAGCACTTGGAAGTAACGTTGCAGACGCAGGTCGAGAGCGTCAACGTCGCAGAGGAAGTGTGTCTTCGCGTTGCGGAAGCGGCGGGATTCGGGGAAGACGATTGCTACCGGATCGGAATGTCGGTGCGCGAAGGAGTGATCAACGCGTTTCACTACGGCAATCAGGAGAAGCCGGACAAGAAGATTTACCTGGCGGTGCATCTGACCGCAGATAAGATGATCATTCACGTGCTGGACGAGGGTAAAGGCTTCAGCCTTGCGGACGTACCGGATCCGTTGGCGGAAGAGAACCTGTTGAGCACGTCGGGGCGGGGAATTTTCCTGATGCGCGCGTTTATGGATGAATTCGATGTGGTGACCGGGCAGAACGGCGGGGCGGAAATTATTATGTCGAAGAAGTTGCCGGGAAGCAGCGAGTCGAATGGACAGGGCGGTCAGGACGCATAGGGCGGCCAGGGTGAGGGCGGGCCCGGGAAAACACCGCACCAAGAGGCATAGGAAATATGGCTTTGCATGCGACACCTCGGGACGCGGGCGGAGTAACGGTGGTGGATTTGAGCGGGCGCATTACGCTGGGCGAAGGCAGCGCGCTGCTGCGCAAGACCATCCGCGCTTTGCTGGAGGAAGAACGCAACCTGCTGCTGCTGAGCCTGGGTGACGTGGACTATATCGATAGCTCCGGGATCGGCGAGCTGGTGAGCGCTTATACAGCGGTGAAGAATCGCGGCGGCGACATGAAGCTGCTGAACCTGACGAAGAAAGTCCGCGACCTGCTGCAGATCACGAAACTCTTTACCGTTTTCGAAGTGTTTACCGACGAGAACGAGGCGCTGCGGTCTTTTAGCTAGTCTGCGCCTGGCTAGCCCACCTTTCCTCCCGGCCGCCCTAAAAGGACGGCCTCTACAGGCGGCAAGATACAAAGATGAGCGGCGAGATGCATTTCGGCACGATTCAAGAACGCGCCGCGGCGCTGGGATTTTCTCTGTGCGGAGTGGTGCGCGCGGAAAGCTTCCCGGAACTGGCGCAGATGCGGGAATGGCTGGAGCGCGGTTACGCCGGGGAGATGCGGTATCTCAGCGATCCGCGGCGGAGCGATCCACGCAGCGCGATGGATGGGATTCGCAGCGTCATTGTCTGCGCGCTGAATTACAACACCGACCGGCCGCGCTCGACGGAAGCCGCTGCGAATCCCAATGGCGCGGAGCCGCGCGGCTGGATTTCGCGCTATGCGTGGGGGCGCGACTATCACGAGGCGGTTCGCGAAAAGCTCGAGGCGTTGCGCGCGAGTCTGCACCAGGAAATCGGCGAGCCGTTCGAATCGCGAGTCTATGTCGATACCGGGCCGTTGTCGGAGCGCGTGCTGGCGAAGCATGCGGGGCTTGGATGGATCGGCAAGAATACGCTGCTGCTGAATCAGCGAATTGGATCTTTTTTCTTTCTGGGCGTGATTCTGACGAGCCTGGATTTGCAGCCTTCGATCAGTGCCAGCGATGCGCCTGCGGGGGACTTGTGCGGTTCTTGCCGGCGGTGCATCGACGCGTGTCCGACGCAGGCGCTGGTCGAGCCGTACGTTATGGATGCGCGGCGGTGCATCTCCTACCTGACGATTGAGCTGCGCGGGAGCATCCCGGAGGATCTCCGCGAAGGCCTGGGCGCGCACGTCTTCGGCTGCGACATCTGCCAGGACGTGTGCCCGTGGAACCGCCGCGCGCCGAATACGGACCTCGCCGATTTCATGCCTCGTCGTTTGCCCTCCTCCGGGTCCGTGCCAAAGGACACCGTTGCTGCGGATGCGGCAGGCGATTCTCTTTTTCTTCCAAAGCTGACGCGCCTTGCCGCGATAAGCGAAGCGGAATTCCGCGAGGCGTTTCGCGGCAGTCCGGTGAAGCGCGCAAAATGGCGCGGGCTGGTCAGGAATGCGTGCATCGCGCTGGGCAACGCGGGCGCGTCGCTGCAACCGGAGGCTCGCAGCGAGTGCGCCGGCCTTCTCGAGAGACTGAGCGCCTCACCTGAAGCGGTGATTGCCGAATCTGCCCGATGGGCTCTCTCGCGGATCCAAGCAGGTGACTAAGTCGAGAGTCCGTCAGATCGTACCGCTGGCCCGCCCACAAGCGGTATAATCAGCGCGCAAGCCAATGTTCTCCCCTCCGGGCTTACAGGAGCAGCATGAACCGCCGCAAGTTTCTGACCATACGAGTATTGTCGGCGCGGGATTGCTGGGAGCGGGCAGCGCGGCCCTTGGCCTGTTCCGTGCCGGAAGCACAGTCAACTCGCATTCAAATCTCAATCTGGAGGACAAACCCGTGGCATTTACAGTGCCCCCGTTGCCGTATTCGTTCGACGCACTAGAGCCGTACATTGACGCCAAGACGATGGAAATCCATCACGACAAGCACCACGGTGCTTACGTGACCAATGTCAACAAGGCGCTCGAAGGCCATCCGGAACTGCAGGCGAAATCCATCGATGATCTTCTGAAAGGGCTGGACTCCGTCCCCGAGAACATCCGCGCCGCGGTGCGGAACAACGGCGGCGGCCACTGGAACCACTCGCTGTTCTGGACGCTGATGAAGAAGGGTGGAGGAGGCGAGCCTAAGGGAGAGCTGTCGGCAGCCATTGCTTCGTCGTTCGGTTCGTTTGCGGGATTTCAGGAAAAGTTCGCCGCTGCGGGGCTCGGGCGCTTTGGCTCCGGCTGGGCCTGGCTGGTGGTGCGCGACGGCAAGCTGGCCATCGATTCCACACCGAATCAGGACACTCCCTATTTGCTGAGTGGCAAGAGCAAAGCCGTTCTGGGTCTCGACGTCTGGGAGCACGCCTACTATCTGAAATACCAGAATGTACGCGGCGACTATATCAAGGCCTGGTGGAACGTGGTGAATTGGGACAAAGCGGCGGAACTCTACGGGGCCGCAAAGTAGACGACCGTTTGTGGAAGAAACAAGAAGGCCTGCCGTGGCAGGCCTTCTTTTGTTTCGTAGCCAGTTTCTCTCTTGTAGATGTAGGCCGAGAGAGACTAAGCCATCATCGGACGCTTGAGCGGCACGACGGTGACGGGATGCACCATGTTCGGGAACTCATTCACGCCTGCAGCGATAGCGTGCGATTCCCGCGATGCGAAGGGCGCCGGAATCGACATTCTACCCGACGTCTGGCGTGTAGCTTCGCGCACCAGTTCCATGCGGCCCCGGACACGGAACTTCGCCAGCAGCGAAGACACGTGAAACTTGACGGTGCGCTCGGAAAGATTCAGGGTGGCGGCAATTTCCTTGTTGGCCAAGCTGCGCATCAGACCGCCAAGAACTTCCTCTTCGCGGCGCGTCAGCTTGACTTGGCTGTGAACCGATGCTCCGGCTGCCAGCAGGTGCTGGGCTTTCTCCTTCAGACCTTCCAGCAGGTCTTCCTCCGCCTGGACCATAACCACGTAGTCCGACGGAGCTTGACCGCGGACCATGCAATGCATGGCCAGCAGACCGGCGGCTTGCTCGACAGGAAACCGACCATCCGAACCGGCCTCCACATGAAAGTGGGCGACCCCGGTGTTTTTTTCGTAGAAGAAGTACAGGTCTCTTGGGAAAGCTGGGCGTGGTTTCACTAATTGATGCGGCTGCTCACTTCTGCGGACTACCTTCAATATTGCACCCCTCCGAATGCAAGCCTCGTACGCAACCGAGCCTTTGCTTGAGTTTGTGCGTCCCGTGGCGAGACGCAAATCAACTGGGCAAGCGGTCAAGTGAGCGCCCGAGACAGAGGGCCCTGAACCCAGCGCGACTGACCGAATGAGCAACGCCGAGGCGAGAAGGAGAAACGTGTTTGCCTGCGACCGTTACACTGAACCGTTGGGCGGGCTGCATTTTCCTGGCCGAAGCGCAAAAATGGTAAGACGCTTAGAAATGCGCGACTTACTGGCACTTCCTACGGGGAACCCCTTATATTTATGGGTAGGAATTGCACAGATAGCGAAAAATTTTCCACGATTGAGCGCTAACCTGTGCTGCGCGCTGATGGGGTTTCTCTTATGCGGGGTCAGCCATCTTGGGAATCGCCGCTGTCGGAGCAGGTTCTTTCCCCCAAGCGCCGAAAAACCCACAACCTGTGGACCGTCTGCGCATTTCCCTCTAACTCTCACTAATAAGCGACGATGCGAGTTTCCTGAGGGGAGATAAGCTCGTACTCAACGCCGCGCCATTGCACCCTGCGTGTTATCAGCGAATTGCCGAAATTCACGAGATATAGGAACGGCGTCGCGCAATTCAGAAAAATATAGATCCACGCCTCGCCCATGATTTGCGTCCGGGAGGCAGGGAGCAGCTCGGTGACTGCCGCTACCCGCAGCGCCCCGCGAATCGCGGAGAGCAGTACAGGTAAAAACGCCAGCGTCAGGAACTGAAAATACGGCCGGCCAGCAATCAAGTTTCCAAGGATCAGCAACAAACTGAAAAGGAGGGTCAAGCAGTAGAGCAGGTGCACGAGCAGGGCCGGCAGCCACACTTTCTCCGCATACACGCGCGTAATCAGGATCTGCCGGTTGGTGAACTCGAGAAGCCCGCGGAAATCGGTTTCGATGAAGGAAGGAGTGAGGCACTCGGGAAGGAAGAGAATCGGGCGGCCCACGTTTTGCAGCGCGCGGGTCATCGAAAAGTCGTCGCTTACCGAATTTTTCCACTCTTCGAGCACGTTGGCCTGCTCGAAGACGCTGCGGCGAATGGCCGTGCCGCCGCCCCAGCAGAAATTTTTTCCTTTCTCGCTCAACATGGTCACCACGGGCGCATTCCAGGCAGCCAGCAACGCCGTCGGCAAGTTATTGCGGTTGGGAAAGAACCAGCGCATGGTCGTGGAGGCGCCGAGCCGGGTATCCGCCAGGGGCGCGACCAGATGGTGCAGCCAGCCGCGGCTGGGCCGCCCATCGGAGTCCGCGAAAACGAGGACTTCAACCTCGGGCGGCAGTTGCTGGACGGCGGAGCGCAGGTTGTTCACTTTTTCCCCGCAGCCTTGCGGCTTCTCCGCGATGATGACAGTCGCTTTGGTGCGCGAAGTCTCGGCCACGCGTTTCACCGTGCTGTAGGCGGGATCGGACGCCGATGCCAGGATGAAAAATACCTCATAGTTTTTGTGATCGAATTCCGTCAGCGCGACCAGATTGCGCTCGAGCCCCGGCTCCATTCCTTTGCATGGGCAAAGGACTGCTACGCGCGGCGCGTAAAAGCCCGGATCTGTGCGCGCCCGGCGGCGCGTGAACGCCAGCCACTGCAGGCCTTGCCAGATCATGTACGAACCCATCAAGATCTGGGCGATCACAAGAAGGTAAAAGATCGTTTCCATGCGGATTCAGCATAACAAAGGCCGAAGGCTCGCACTCGCCGGGTTGCGCGGGTAGAATCGCACCGGTAAACGTCTCCCAAGGAGGAAAACAAATGCCCGGACGCGTGGATACGGCCATGGTGACGACGGCTTTGGAACTGCCCGGATACCGGATCGTCCGGAATCTCGGAATCGTGCGCGGAATTATCGTCAGGTCGCGCAGCGTGATTGGCAATCTGGGCGCTGCGCTGCAAACCATAATCGGCGGCAACATCACGTTGCTCACCAACCTGTGCGAAAGAACACGCGAGGACGCCTTCGAGCTGATGCTGCAGCATGCCGGCGAGCATGGCGCCAACGCGGTCGTGAGCATGCGCTACGACGCCACCGAGGTCATGCAAGGTGTCACGGAAGTGCTTGCCTACGGCACGGCTGTGCAGGTCGAGCGCATCTCCTAGAAATTTTCAGTTTCCAGGTCATGGCGGATTCGCGGCAAACTCCGCGCTGGTGGTAGAATCCGCGCTTCATGTTCTGTACTTCCTGTGGGAACCAAATCGCTGACCGCGCGCGCTTTTGCGCTTCGTGCGGCACTGCGGTTCGTGCCGACGCCGCGACGCTTATGGGCGGCGATATCTCCTCGGACGGTGAAACCATCGCGCCTTCCGTCGCGCGGCGCGCTGCAACTCCGGCTTCCTCGCCGAGAACGCCGGGCAGCAGCTCTTCGAATCCGCCGACCAGTTCCGATCCCATCGGCGGCGGCAGGTTCGTTCCGGGACAAATTCTCGCCGGCCGCTACCGAATTGTTGCTCTGGCCGGGCGTGGCGGCATGGGTGAAGTCTACCGCGCGGAAGATTTGACGCTCAGCCAGGTGGTAGCCATCAAGTTTCTTCCGGAAGCGCTTTCGCAGGACGCTTCCGCCCTCGCGCGATTCCATTCGGAAGTGCGCATCGCGCGGCAAATCGCGCATCCCAACGTTTGCCGGGTGTTCGATATCGGCGACGCTGACGGCACGCCCTTCCTCACCATGGAATATGTCGACGGCGAGGATCTCGCTTCCGCGGTTCGCCGCTTCGGGAAGTTTTCGCCGGAAAGAGCAGTGGAAATTGCCCGGCAGATGTGCGCGGGTCTCGCCGCTGCTCACGATCGCGGCGTTGTCCATCGCGATCTGAAGCCTGCCAACATCATGCTGGATGGCGCTGGGAAAATTCGCATCACGGATTTCGGCCTTGCAGGAATTGCGGCCACGCTTCAGGGCGCCGAAATTCGCGCCGGCACGCCTGCGTATATGGCGCCGGAGCAACTCGCCGGGCAAGAAGTGACGATCAAGAGCGATATTTATTCGCTCGGTCTCATCCTCTACGAAATCCTGACCGGCAAGCGCGCCTTCGAAGCCGCCACGCTCGGGGACCTCGTCAAACTCCGCGAAAGCGGAACGCTTGCGAATCCATCGACGCTGGTCCGCGATCTGGATCCGCTGATCGAGCGCGTCATCCTCCGCTGTCTCGACAAAGACCCCGCGCTGCGTCCCGCGTCAGCTCTGCAAGTAGCTGCCGCACTTCCTGGCGGCGATCCACTCGCTGCCGCGCTTGCGGCCGGCGAGACGCCTTCGCCGGAAATGGTTGCTGCCGCGGGAACTACTGAAGGCATCCATCCGCGGCTCGGGCTCGCCTTGGTAGCTACGGTGCTCGTGAGTCTCATCGCCTACTTGTTCGTCGCCGATCGCTACAAAGTGCAGAACCTCACGCCGCTCGACAAGCCCCCCGAAGTTCTTCTCACGCGCTCGCAGGAGATCGTCGAGCAGATCGGGTATGCGGACCCGCCGGCCGACAGCGCCTATGGATTCCTGCCGGACGCCGGCTACCTCGACTACATCCAGGATCACGACAAATCCCGTGGGCGCTGGGAGCGGCTCTCCTCGGGTCGCCCCGCTACCCTCCTTTTCTGGTATCGCCAGAGCCCGCGCGAAATGGTGTCTCTCGCTTTCTTCAATTCCGTCGGCGGCGGAAGCGTCACACCTTCGGACCCACCCTCGGATGTGACTGGCATGATCAGCCTCTGGCTCGACTCGCAAGGCCGCTTGATCTCATTCCGGTGCCTGCCGCCCGAGCACGATCCGCCTGGCGCTTCTGCTCCCGCCCCGGACTGGTCTGTGTTATTCAGAGCAGCCAACCTCGATCCAGCTGCGTTTACTCCGGCCGTACCCGAGTGGACTCCGCTCTTCCACTCCGACACGCGTGCCGCCTGGACCCGTCAACTCACCGACCCGCCGGGCACCATTGAGCGCGTGGAAGCCGCCGCCTACCGTGGCAAGCCGGTGTTCTTCCGTGTTCTGTATCCCTGGAACACGCCGGCTCGTGACCAGGCCTTTCAGCCTTCGACACACCAGAAATTCGCCAACATCACTGGAATCCTGATTTTTGCTGCGATCATTCTCGGCACCGTCGTGGTTGTCCGGCGCAACATTCGGCAAAAGCGCGGCGACGAAGTGGGTTCCACGCGCCTCGCTAATTTTCTTTTCCTGGTGTTTCTCGCGATGTGGGCGCTGCGCACCCATCATCTGGCCTCGACCGCTGAATTTTCGCTCGTCGTCCTCGCGCTGGCGTGGGCTTTTCTTATTTCGTCCTTTGCCCGGCTTCTTTATTTTGGTCTCGAGCCTTTTGTTCGCCGCCGCGATCCGCACACTTTGATCGCCTGGGCGCGGCTGATCAGCGGAAAGATTCGCGATCCACTTGTCGGCCGCGACGTCCTGATTGGAACGGCCTATGGTGTGCTGCTGGCCTTATTCGAGTCTGCGGACAACATCCTTCTTCCCGTTTTCGGCGGCCTGCCGCCCCAGCCGAGCACACCCTCGATGGATGCACTTCTCGGCGTGCGTCCCGTCCTCGCTTCGGTTTTCGCTTACACCTGGGTCTGGGTGCTCTATACGTTGGCGATTTTCTTTGCGCTGTTCTTGCTGCGGCTTCTCGCGAAAAAGGATTGGATCGCTGCTCTCGTCATTGTGTTCCTCGGCGCTATCACCAACACGGGAGGCGACTACTTCTGGGCCACGTTTATCGCTTCAGCGCTAATCTGGACATCGATCTACCTGGTTTTGCGGCGGTTCGGGCTGCTCGCTCTTGTTGTCGGGCTGGTGGTTCAAAACATGCTCGCAACGTTTCCGGTGACCTCGCATCTCGGCCGCTGGTACGCGTCCGGAGCTATCGCTGGCATGGTCACGATTATCGCTATCGCACTATTTGCTTTTCACAGCGCCCTGGCGGGCCAGCCGCTCTTCACCGCGAAGGCTTTGGACGACTAGTTCTTCCGCACTCTCTCGTTATCGAGGTCTGCTCCTCCGTACACCTGGGCGGCGAGCCTTTCCAGCTCCGTGAGCGCGCGGCTCGCCGCCAGCCTGGCTTTTTCCAGAAACGACGAGTCCAGCAGGAACGCGCAGCGGTCTACGAACGGATGGTTCGCCGCTTCAAACGGTTTCCGGGTACGTCGCGTGGCCGCAGCCCGCGCGATCAATTGCTCGTACATCTGCAAATCACTCTGAAACTCCAGCGCGTCCCCGGCGGTCCACTTCTGCTGCCGCGTCATCGCTGCAAGAAACCTCCGGCGGAACGCCGCAATCTCTTGCCGCGACCGGAGCCGCGGCTTGGCCAAACGGCGGCCGGCCTCCGGCTCGTACGCCGCCACCTCCAGCAGCTTCGCACAAGCCGCGAGAAGCGCCTCGCGCTGCAATAAGGCCAACAGGTCGCGGTACATCCCTGCATGCACCTGCAGCGCCTGCCGCCCCTGCTCCACGACGTAGGAATCCACGAAGCGCGGCACGATGCGCTCTTGCAGCAGCGCTGCCGCCAATCGCTCCGCCAGCTCCGACGCGGGATCGTTTGCTTTTGGTTTCTCCGCTGCCATGTACGGACACCAACTCCGGACCCATGTTAGCAGGAGTTCGCAAGGCATCTTTGAACGGTTGCGGTTCTTTGTAGGTGCGCCTTCTCAAGCTGGCTGCTTTCTTGTGCGTGGCCGAAAAAAAAGGCCCTCGACGAGTCGAGGGCCTTCTGGTCTTGGTTTCGGTTGATTTAATGAATCGGGCTCGGTCCGTCTGTTTTCGCGAGCTTCGCCTTCGGTTGCGGTTCCGGAACAATCGGCGGCGCCACCGGATCCTTCGACAAAGCGTGTTCCAGGACTTCATCGAGGGTCCGCACGTAGGTGATCTTCATGTCGCCCAGCAGCTCGGCATCCAGATCGGCCACGGCGTTCGGCTCGTTGTCCGCGGGCAGGAGCACTTCCTTGATTCCCGCGCGCTTCGCGCCGAGCACCTTTTCTTTCACGCCGCCGATCGGCAGCACGATTCCGGAGAGCGTCATCTCGCCGGTCATCGCCAAGCGGTCTTTCACGCGCCGTCCGGTGAGCAAACTGATCAGCGCCGTAACCATCGCCGCGCCCGCCGAAGGTCCATCCTTCGGCACCGCGCCCGACGGCACGTGAATGTGCAAGTCATGCTTGCGGAAGAAGTCCGGATCGATTCCGTAGCGCTCCGCGTTCGCGCGCGTCCACGTCAATGCCGCGGTCATGGACTCTTGCATCACTTCGCCAAGGTGCCCCGTCATCGTGAACTGTTTCCCGCCGCGCATCCGCGTCGCTTCGATGAAAATGATGTCGCCGCCTACCGGCGTCCACACCAACCCCACCGCCACGCCCGGCTTCTTGACGCGTTCTTCGACTTCCTTCTCGGTGCGGAACTTCGGTACTCCCAGGAACTGCCGCACGATTTCGGGAGTGACCACCATCTTCTCGGTGTGACCTTCGGCCATCTTGCGCGCCTGCTTGCGCGTGATCGTGGCGATCTCCCGCTCCAGGTTGCGCACGCCCGCTTCCCGCGTGAAGCTGTGAATCACTTCCTGCAGCGAAGCGTCCGAGAACTCAATCTGCTCGCCGACCTTCAAGCCGTGTTCCGTGGCTTGCTTGGGGATTAGATACTTGTGCGCGATATGGATTTTCTCCTCACCGGTGTAGCCCGGCAATTCGATGATCTCCATGCGATCGCGCAGCGGCTCCGGAATGGGATCCATCCAGTTGGCCGTGGCGATAAACAGTACCTTCGAGAGATCGAACGGCACGTCCAGATAATGATCGCGGAAGGCGTTGTTCTGCTCCGGATCGAGCACTTCCATCAGCGCCGAAGATGGATCGCCGCGGAAGTCGCGTCCGAGCTTGTCGACTTCGTCCAGCATCATCACCGGATCGTTGCTCTCCGCGCGCTTCAGGCCTTGAATGATTTGTCCCGGCAGCGCGCCGATGTACGTCCGGCGATGTCCTCGGATTTCCGCTTCATCGTGCATTCCGCCCAGCGAGATGCGCACGAATTTGCGCCCCAGAGCACGCGCGATGGATTTGCCGAGCGAAGTTTTACCCACGCCCGGAGGTCCGACAAAGCACAGGATCGGCCCCTTCATCCCCGGCTGCAGTTTCTTTACCGCCAGGTAATCCAGGATGCGCTCTTTCACCTTCTGCAGATCGTAGTGGTCCTCATCCAGGATCGCATGCGCCTTCGGAATGTCGATTTCCGTCGCCCCCGAGGATTTGCTCCACGGCAGCGAAGTCACCCACTCGAGGTACGTCCGCGACACCATGTATTCCGCCGACGCCGGCGTCATCTTTGCCAGCCGCTTCAGTTCGCGGTCGCACTCTTTCTTGGCTTCCGCCGGCATTCCGGCTTCGTCCACTTTCTTGCGCAGTTCGTCGATTTCCTGCGTCGAATCGTCCGATTCGCCCAGTTCCTTCTGAATCGCCTTCATCTGCTCGCGCAGCAGGTATTCCCGCTGGTTTGCGCTGACTTGTTCCTGCACCTGCTCGTGAATCTTCGAGCGCAGCTCCAGCACTTCCAGCTCTTTCGAGAGTTCGCGCACCAACATATCCAGCCGCTTGCGCACGCTCGGCGTCTCGATCAGCTCTTGCCGAAGCAGCGTCGAAAGCGATGGCAACGTCCCGGCGATAAAATCCGCCAGGCGTCCTGCATCGTCGATATTCATGGCCACGGATTGCAGATCGTCGGAAAGCTGCGGCGAGTGGCTCACTACATCGCGGAACAAGTCCTGCGCGTTGCGTTGCAGCGCTTCCAGCTCCGCGTCGAACTCGCCAACGATATCCGGCTCAGCCTGCACACGAGCGCGCAGATATGGTTTCAGGGTGATCAGCTCAACGATTTGAATCCTCTGCAGACCTTCCAGGAAGATGACCACGTTGCCGTTGGGCATCTTTACGGTCTTGTGCACCTTCGCCAGCGTTCCGACCTTGTGCAGGTCCGCGGCGCTTGGGTCTTCCACCCGTGGATCGAGCTGCGCGACCACACCCATCAATTTCTCTTCGCCCTGCAGCGAATTCACCAGTTGCAGCGAGCTTTCCCGCCCCACCGTCAATGGCAGCACCGCGCCCGGAAACAACACCGTATCCCGGACGGGCAGGATCGCGAGAGTTTCTGGCACTGTAAACTTTTTGTCGGCCATGGTTTCCCCAGTCTACCAACGCGCCCAAGAAGGGGTCGCGCCATAATTCCTTAGATGCAGCGTAAGGTCAAACGGTGCAAATGCGCATACTGGAATCAGCACAAAATCTTAGCGATTCATGCTCATATTGTGAGCCAATCTCCACTTTTCCGCAATTCCCGACTAACTCCCTTGTTTTCAATCAATAACCCTGTACGCATTCCGAATTGCACCCTATTCTCTATCCTATCGGCATTCCGCTCAGTTTCTGGAGTCGTTTGGGCTTCTAGACGCAAATTGCCGCTCCACAAATTCCCTGGCCTCCGCAACTGTTCGGACTTGCCCTTCCAACTGTGCATCCTCCAAAGCCGCAAGTACCTGCGAAAACGCCGGTCCAGGCTGGTATCCCATGTCGATTAGATGTTGCCCGGTCAGCAATCGTGCCGGTCGCACCTGCTCCGGAGGCGTTTCCGCCAAAAATCGCCGCACAAAGTCGTACGACTCCAGGTGACGATGGCTCGACAAGCAATCCAGCCGGTGCAGCGCCATATGCTCCTCAAACCGCGGCAGCCGCACGAACCGCTTCAGCGTGGCTTTACGCATACCTTCGACGTCCTTGAACTTCATGTGGTTCGCGATCAGCGCCACAATTTGCTCTGTTTCGTCATTCGAGAACCGCAGCCTCCGGCAGATTTCCTCCGCCATGCGCTCTCCCACGTCCACGTGTCCGTCAAACCGGATGCGGTCTCCCGTTTCCGAAACCGGCCGGAACGTCGGCGGCTTGCCCACATCGTGCAGCAGCACCCCCCACGCCAGCGTCGGCGACGTTCCCGCAGGCAGTCCCTCGAGCATCAGCAATGTATGGACCCAAACATCCCCTTCCGGATGGTATTGCGGCGGCTGCGCCACTCCCTTCATCGCCGCCACTTCCGGCAACACGATCGGCAGCAGCCACGTCTGGTCCAGCAAGTCGAATCCGTTTCGCGCCGCGCCTTCCGTCAGCAGCTTCGTCAGTTCATCCCGCACCCGCTCGCTCGAAACCGCGGTCACTTCCTTTGCATGACGCCGGATTGCGGAAAAAGTTGCAGCTTCAATCTCAAATCCAAATCGCGCGGCAAACCGCACCGCGCGCAGCATCCGCAGCTTGTCTTCCGCAAACCGCCGCTCGGGTTCGCCTATCGCGCGAATCACACCCGCTTTCAGGTCCCGCTGCCCATCCACAAAATCCAGAATCTCGCCGGTGTCATGCCGCATCAGCAGCCCGTTGACCGTGAAATCCCGCCGCTGCACATCCTCCGTCGCCGTCTGCGAGTACACCACCCGGTCCGGATGCCGCCCATCCGAATAACCCACATCCGATCGGAAGGTTGCCACTTCCACCTTCATCCCGTCACGCGGCACCAGGATCACGCCGAACTGTGCGCCCACCGCCAGCGCATCGGGAAATAGCGCCATCACCTGTTCCGGCGTGGCGTCCGTCGCCACGTCGTAGTCCGCCGGCTCGCGCCTTAGCAGCAAATCGCGCACACAGCCGCCCACCAGCAGCGCCTGATGCCCGCCGCGCTGCAACACCTCGCAAATCGCATTAGCCAGCGCTCGTGGAGTCATACTGTGATTATGCGACACGGAAGCGTGCTGGCGCAGCACCGGTGGCGCCGGCATTTTGCCGGCGATTCTGGCTCAAGTGCTGCGAAACACCATGCAAGTAATATCGTCAGACTGCCGAGTAGCCCCAACGAACACATCCACCCGCGACATCAAGTGCTGCAACGCCGCCGCCGCTCCCGTCGCAGGCAGCGCACGAATCGCCTCCAGCCAGCGCGCGTTACCGAATTCCTGCCCCGATTCATCGAAAGCCTCAACCACGCCATCGGTAAAGAAAATCAGCGTATCGCCCGGTTCCAGCTTCGCCGCGCCAACGTCATACGTCGCTGTCGACTCAATCCCAAACGGCAGCCCGCCCGCGTCCAAGACCGCCGTCGTGCCGTTGGCCCGCCGAAGAATCGGCAAATTGTGCCCGGCATTCACGTAAGCAATCTGCCGCGTCGCGGGGTCGTACTCCGCAACCACCGCCGTCGTGAATCGCCGGCCATCGAGACTGTGCGCGCAAGCGTAGCGATTGAGCCGCATCACCAACTCCGCCAACGATGCGCCTTCCCCCGCAATCGTGCGCAAACTGGCCTGCAGCGTAGCCATCAGCAACGCCGCGGGAACGCTTTTGCCCGCAACGTCCGCGATCACCAGCAACAGCCGCTGTAATTGCGGGTCCGGATAAAACGCATCGTAATAATCGCCTGCCACCGAATTCTGCGGCCGCGTTGCAAACGCGATGTCCCCGCCATCCACTTGCGGCGGCTGCGCCGGCACCAGCCACGTCTGGATTTCGCGCGCGATCTCCAGATCGCGCTTCATGGTCACTTTGTCGGCCAATTCCAACGCCAGCAGCAGCAGGAAAATAATCGTTGCAAACCCTTCCATCTTGATGTCGAGAAAAGTGTGGCTGCCGATCCGCAGGGTGGTGGCCGAGAACATGATAAGGACCAGCCCGATAACCAGCAGGACGCGGCGCGCCGGCGTCATCTTCAGCAGCAGCGCCCAGAAAAACTCTTTCGCTACATGAAACGGCCGCCGCCACCTCGGCAGCCTGTGAATGCGCTCCCAATCGACATCGTGCCCGTAAAACCCGTAGCTCGCCCGAGCGTCCGCCACGAAATGCGTCCACAAATCATCAATTTGCCGGCCTTCGCTGATACGCCGCCAGAACCCGCGTAAGCGTCC
>Ga0209736_1000124_pt1 | contig 24214 bp, 22 predicted proteins | sample BlaSpr_A8_Ref_M3_FD_187992 | JGI IMG/M metagenome (GOLD analysis project Ga0209736, IMG submission 187992) | Forest soil microbial communities from Thunder Bay, Ontario, Canada - Black Spruce, Ontario site 2_A8_Ref_M3 (SPAdes) (version 2) | ecosystem: Environmental > Terrestrial > Soil > Boreal...
GTCGGGTGGATTGGGCTTCAGGTCGCCGCCATCGATGACGTAGAGGAGATTGTCCGGGCCGATGGTGAGCGACCACGGGCGGCCGAGTTCCGGCGATTTCCATTCGTGCAGGAACTTGCCGGCGGCATCGAAGACCTGGATGCGCGAATTCCCGCGGTCGGCTACGTAGACCAGTCCCTGCGCGTCGACGGCGACGCTGTGCGGCAGCGCGAATTCGCCGGGCCCGGTGCCTTCTTTGCCCCAATCGAGAAGGAATTTGCCTTGCGGCGAAAACTTCGCGATGCGGCGGTTGCCGTAGCCATCGGCGACGTAGAAGCTGCCGTCAGCGGCAAAGGCAATGTCGGCGGGCAGATTGAAGTGCGTGGCGTCGAGGCCGGGAGTGCGTTCGGTGCCGACGGTGAGCAGGAGTTTACCATCGTGGGAGAACTTGAAGATTTGCTGGAGGGCACGGTCGGTGACCCAGATGTTGTCTTCGCGATCGATGCGCAGGCCGTGGGGTTCGACAAAACGGTTTTGGCCCCAAGAGGAAATAAGCGCGCCGGTAACGCCGTCGAAGCACAGGATAGTGGCGGAGGCGATGGGATGGGTTTTGTCCGTGGCCCAGGAACCTTCGGCGCGATGGAAGATGAAGACGTGATTGTGCGAGTCCACCGCGACGCCCGAGACCTGGCCGAGGACCATGCCGTCCGGGAGGACTGGCCAGCCGTGGACGACGGAATAAGGATCGGGCTTGGGTGCTTGGGATAGCGTAGCGATAGGGATGAAGAGTGGGCCGAGCAAGATTGCAGCAAGCGAAAGACCGAATTTCAAGAGAGCCTCCAGAATTTGCGGAGGTGTTGATACCACTAAGCGCGAGGCGAGAGCAAGCACTGTAGACGCCGTCCTTTTAGGGCGGCGAGTGCGGGGTGCCGCATCCTCGGTTTCTGAGGGTGGGTCCTGGGGTTTCGGAAACCCGTACACGAGTCGTTAGTTTTGCGCGGTATTCAGGTTCTGGCTGGCTTCTTGCAACTTCTGATAAAGGCGCGGAGCATTCTCCCGCAGGCTCAGCTTCAACGTAGCGAACTCCTTCTCTTGCTCCGTCAAATGCCGGCTGGAAGCCCGTCAAAGGGAGAAGGGTCTAGTCTCTTCCCGTCCGCCACTCCGGGATGGCGCGATGGGGCTTTCGAATCCTTTAGCGCACTGGTAGACTGGCGGAAATGGTAGGCGAGGCATGACTGTAACCCTCAAACTGAAGCCGGAAGTCGAAGCTGGGCTGCTAACCCAGGCGCAGGCGCGTGGAATGAGCCTGGAGGAATACCTTCTGGCGATGATGGAAGAAGCGGCGCTCGTGAAAACCCAGGAATCGACGTCAGCTGAAGAGCGGGCTGCGGCATTTGAAGCCTGGTCTGCCGGGCATCGTTCCAGCGCACTGCTATCAGACTACGCCGTTAGCCGGGATTCGATTTACGACACGCACGACCGCTGATGCGTGTCCTGGTCGACACGAATATTCTCCTGCGCAGTGCGCAACCCAACCATCCTTTGTTCTCACAATCGGTTCAAGCGGTCACCAGGCTGATCCGCGGGCAGGAATCCGTCTTCTTTTGTTCGCAGAACATTGCTGAATTCTGGAATGTTGCGACGCGGCCGAGCGATCGGAATGGGCTGGGCCTCTCCGCGGAAGAAGCGCTGGAGGAAGTGGCCAACATCGAGAAATCGCTGACCCTGCTGCCGGATGTGCCGGCGATCTATGCGGAGTGGAAGCGGATTGTTAGCAGCCATCGCGTGCAGGGTGTGAAGGTCTACGATGCCCGGCTGGTTGCGATCATGAACGTCTACGCGGTGGAGAATCTTCTAACGTTTAATACGGGGGATTTCGAGCGCTTCAAGAATGTCCGGGCGATTCAACCCGCTTCGTTCGTGGCGTAGAGTCTTCGCCACTTCCACACCGAAAGCATCGCGCGAGGGACTTTTAATGAGGCCGATTGCCAGAAAAGAATTCTCGGCGACCTACGAGTCCCCTGAAGTAGTCCTAAGTCCTAACTCGATCTATTTCGCCTGATGCTCTCGGCGTGAGGGCTCTCCGGTTTGTATTTACAATGCGGGCAGAGGGTGAGCGCGAATGTGATATCTTAAAGAATAAAGGGCTATAAAATGAGGAAATGTGAATGCGGTAATCAGGTTGCAAATAATGCGAGGTCTTGCCCGAAATGCGGCCATCGCTTTACGAGTGGCCCGGTGAAATTCTTGGCATGGTTTATCGGAATCATAATTGGAATGGGGATTCTCGGAGCGATCTTCGCTGGAAATAGCTCTCAAAACGCTATCACTAGCAACACATCGTCTGTGGCTCCTGCCTTTGCACCGACCCCCAATAATTCCAAGCAGCATCCCACCCAAAATAGTTCCGGACAACGTCCGATTACGGAGAGCGAGCGCACATACTTCGGGGCCGCTGGCTCGTACGTGCAGACGGCGAACGCTCAAGGCACGAATGTAGCGCAAACGATGGCAGGTGCGTCGGACGGCTCATCCACACTTGGGGACATTAGGGCGGCATTGTTATCAGCGAAGCGAGTTGAGAGCGCGGGATATCAGGGAGACTATAAGGACCGCATCAACGGAGACGTTCCGAGCAGTTGTGTTGGCCTCAGCAAGAATATTGACGAGACTCACCGTCTTTTTCAATCTGCGATGAATGAGTTGCTCGAATACTGGAAGGACCAGAACACAGCACATATCGAGAGTGGAAATGCGACGCTCAAACGCAGCATCGTGCTGATGAACGCGACGATTAATCAGACGACTGCAAAAATGAGGGAATTCAAGCCTCATAATTAGTATCCGCAGTGTTATATGCTATTGTCCATAAAAGTTATCAGTCGTCGCGTGATGCACGTCCCGGGTAGCCACTTCTGGGTTGGCCGGCTCAGCATTGCAGCTGATGTGACGAGCGCACGGGTGCCTGCGCTGGTCTCTTCCGCATGATCCCGGTGTTATATTACCTCAGTGGCATGGAACATCGAGGCGACCGACGACTGCGATCCAGCACCGGGGCAAGCCGTACCGCGTGCTGTTCGTATTTGACCCGCGGCAAACCGGTATCCTGCTCGTCGGGGGGCGCAAAGGGGCGAAGAATTGGTACCGGGCGCACATCGCACTGGCCGACGAAATTTATGCCACTTGTTTAAAAGAACTGAAGGACGAAGGGGTCATCTGCTGCGAAAAACCTGGCGGCAGTTGAAGAATGAGACCATGACGACGGCTGAGCAACGCAAAGCGGCCAAGCTGGCGGCCGGAGACTTGGCGGCTATCGAAATGAACCAGCTGCGCGAGTCGCGCAAAGTCACGCAACACCAGCTTGCGGGCAAGTTGAAAGTGACCCAGGCGGCCGTCTCGCGCCTGGAGCGTCGCGCCGACATGCACTTGAGCACGCTGCGCGAATTTGTGCGGGCGCTAGGCGGGCAAGTCGAGATTCGAGCGGTGTTCCGGGACGGAAGTGTGCAGCTGAAGCACGTAGGGGGAGCCCCCAGTCGGGGCCGTTCCCGGCGTAAACGGTGAAGGTGCGGCCCTCGCGGAACGTGGCCATGCCGAAGAACGTCTACGTCATCGCCGGACCCAACGGAGCAGGGAAGACCACCTTCGCGCGCGAATATCTTCCGAACTACGCCCATTGCCCCAACTTCGTCAACGCCGACCTGATCGCGCAAGGCGTATCGCCATTCGCCCCCGAAGACGCCGCCATTCGTGCCGGTCGTCTGATGCTAGCCGAGATTCACCGGCTCGCCGCAACCGGAGCCGACTTCGCATTCGAGACCACGCTCTCCGGCCACACCCAGCTCGCCCTCTGGAACCGCCTCAAGGGTCAGGGCTACCAGATTCACCTCTTTTACCTATGGCTGTCGTCACCCGCACTCGCGGAAATACGCGTTCGCGGTCGGGTTCAACTCGGCGGACACAACGTTCCCGTTCCCGTGATTCGTCGACGGTTCTCCCGCTCTCTCAATAACTTCTTTCAGATCTATCTCCATCTCGCCCATTCCTGGAGGCTATTTGACAACTCCGGAACGACACCCACGCTCGTCGCTACCTCAAACCAAGGGAAAACACTTATAATGGACGCCGCGCGATACAAAAGGATCAGTAGAGGCTCGCACTCCTCATGAAAAAGCGGAAGAAATCAGGCAAGAAGGCAGTCGCGGTCGAAGACCCGGCCTTAACGGCCTTCAAAGTCGCCGTCCGCAAAGCCATCCGCGAACGCAAGCGCGCCGGACTCCCGGTCTACGTCGAGCGCCACGGCAAAATCGTCAACATCAACCCCAAGAAGCGCCGCGCCGCCTAATCTAACTTGTCGCGCCCCGCAGGTACCACGGCTAACGCCAGAATTTCCAGCAACTTACACGCCCAAGCCGTTCGCCCGCAAAGAGTCTTCAGTTTACTATTGACAAATCCTAAATTTAGTGTATACTGTTGCCAGTAATCAGGGGAAAGTCCCCTGCAGCGCCCCGACTCGGTCGGGGCGTTTGGCGTTTCAGGGCCGCTCTTTTGCACTTTCTGCAGGGTGCCGCAAAAGAGCGAAGCGCATCTCCTTTCGTCTCAAGGCTTTGCGCGCTCTTTGCAAAAACCGCGGGATGACGGCAGCAGCGTCATTCCCAATTTGGGATTCTCCGACAGGAAGCGAGCCGGGGCGAGATTCGAGCCGTTCCGTTATGCGATTCGGGAGGGTTGACTGGGACTTGACTTGACGGGGACGGAGGCGGGGCCTAGACTTTGCGTAGTTGACGGTTCCCGGCCTGGAAAGTGATCTATGAGGCGCTGCGAGCGCATCGTTGTTGTGCTGGCGGTTGTAGTGGCGCTGGCCATGGCCGTTCTGGCGCCGGGCACACTGGCGCAGAAGCCCCCGGGAGGTCCGCCGCCTCCACCTTCGCGTCCACCTTCCCCAACACCGGGCCAGCCTGGGACTGCTACGCAGCCCGGTTCGGACTCAAGTAACCCGAGTGATGATCTCGTGCTGTTCCTATCGGGACGCGTGGCGACCGGCGACGGTTCCGCTGTTCCAAGCGGGGTGATGGTCGAGCGCATTTGTAACAACCGGGTGCGTCAACAGGTGTATGCCGTTTCCCGAGGCGAATTCAGCATGCAATTGGGAGCGAGGTCCGATTCTTTCCTAGACGCCAGCGGCGACGGTAGCCGGCAATCCAGGGACCTCAGCAAGTATCCGGCTGGGGGGATTCCGCGACGCGAGTTGACGAATTGTGAGTTGCGGGCCTCGGCGCCCGGTTTTCGCTCTGAAGTGATCGACCTGATGGGACTGGATCCCGTCGCCGAGGGCATAGACGTGGGCGTTCTGGTGATGCGCAGAGGGAAAAAAGTGGAAGGCGCGACGCTGGACGCCAGGCCGTACCAGGCACCGAAAGAGGCGAGCAAGGCATACGAAAAAGGGCTCAAGGCGGAGACGGACGGCAAACTTCCGGATGCGCGCGCGTATTTTGAAAGCGCAGTAAAGATTTACCCGAGTTTCGCGATTGCGTGGTTCCGGTTGGGCGGCGTTTTGCGGAAGGAGAACCAGAACGACGCGGCGCGCAAGGCGTTCACCGAGGCTGCGACTATTGATGTCAAGTTCCTGCCTCCATTTTTGTCGCTGGCGTCGATGGCGTACGAGGCGGGGAATTGGATTGAGGTCCTTGATTTTACCAGGCACATCTTGAATCTCGATCCGTGGAGGCAGGTCGCGATCACTGGCTACATCCTGGATTTCGATGCGCTGGATTACGCCGAGGTCTACTTCTATGACGCAAACGCAAATTACAAGCTCAACAAGATCGAGGATGCTGAAAAGAGCGGTTTGAAGGCGGAACGAATCGACGTGCGCACGCGATTCCCAAGGGTGCATCTCTTGCTGGCGGAGATCTTTGCGCGAAAAAACAACTACGCGATGGCCATCTCGGAGATGAAAACGTATCTGGAGCTGGTTCCCCATGCGAAAGATGGGGTTCGGGTACGGGAGCAGTTGGCAGAATTGGAGCGGCTGAACGGTTTGGCGGCGGCGCCGCAGTCGCAATAGCCGGGAGCCGGCGGAGTGAGGATGGGCCCTTCGATCTGCGTGGCAGGTCGAAGGGCTTTTGTTTTTGAGTTTGGGCGGTAGGAATTGAGGATCGCCGTGAATCGCTCGGAGCATACTGGCGCTGCGAGCTGCGCCAGTACGAACGGGGATGAGGCTGACGAATCTGAAGATTCGCCACTACAGTTACGCGGAGCCGGCCGCTCTAAAAGGACGGCCTCTACGGTGGCGCTCGGGGATGCCAGGCTAAAGCCTGGCCCTACAGTCTGGCCCTACAGCCTGGCCCTACAGTTCCCCTACACTTCTAAAATTACGGGGAGGATTAGGGGGCGCTTGGAGGTGTGTTTGTTGATGTAGCGCTTGAGGTCGATGCGGATTTTTTCTTTGATTACGGACCAGTCGGATTTTTCTTCGGCGTTGGATTGCTCGACGGTTTTGAGGACGACTTCGCGGGCTCCGGCGATGAGTTCGGCGCCGTTATCGCTTTGCATGCCGCGGGTGACGATTTCGGGCGGAGATTCGAGGCGGCCGGTCTGTTTGTTGATGGCGATGATGGTGACGACGAAGCCGTCTTCGGAAAGATGGCGGCGATCGCGGACGACGACTTCTTCGATTTCCTCGAGGGAGCCGGAATCGACGAGAACGCGTCCGGCGGTGACGGGATCGCGGCGGAAAGCGCCGTCTTCGTTGAATTCGAGGACGTGACCGTCTTCGAGGAGCAGGATTTCGCCGGTGACGCAGCCGAGTTGGTGAGCGAGCGCGGCGTGGCGGAAGAGATGGCGATATTCGCCGTGGACGGGAATGAAATAGCGAGGCTTGACGAGCTGCAGGACGAGTTTTTGTTCTTCCTGGCTGGCGTGGCCGGAAACGTGAATGGTGCCGCCGGAATTGTCGTAATAGACGAGAGCGCGGCGGCGGAACATGTGGTCGAGCATGCGGAAGATGGCTTTTTCGTTGCCGGGGATGATGCGGGCGGAGAGGATGACGCTGTCGTTTTCGTCGACGGAAACGAAGCGGTGATTGTCTACGGCGATGCGGGAGAGCGAGGACATGGGCTCGGCTTGCGAGCCGCTGGCCATGATGATGATGCGCTTGGGGTCGTAGCTGCGAATGTCCTGGGCGCGAACGACCATGCCGTCCGGAATGCGCAGGTACTCGAGGGAATGCGCGATTTCGATGTTGTCGACCATGCTGCGGCCGACGAAAGCGACTTTGCGGCCGATACGGCCGGCGATATCGATAACTTGCTGGATGCGATGAATGGAAGAAGCAAAGCACGAAAGGATGACGCGGCGGGGGGCGCTGCGGCAGAGATCTTCGATGCGGGGAACGATGGCGCGTTCCGAGGGAGTGAAGCCGGGGCGCTCGACGTTGGTCGAATCGCTGAAAAGGGCGAGGACGCCTTCGTGACCGTAGCGGGCGAAGGCGTGGAGATCGAAAGGGGCGCCGTCGACGGGAGTTTGGTCGATTTTGAAATCGCCGGTGTGAATGATGACGCCGAGAGGCGTGCGAATGGCTAGCGCGACGCAGTCGATGGTGCTGTGGGTTACGGGGATGAATTCGATTTCGAAAGGGCCGATTTCGACGAGCCGGCCGCCGGGTAGGACTTCGCGGAGCGTGGTGGAATCGAGCAGGCCGGCTTCGCCGAGGCGCTTTTTTACTAGAGCGAGAGTGAAGCGGGTGCCGTAAACGGGAACGTTGAGCTCGCGGAGGATGTATTGCAGGGCGCCAATGTGGTCTTCGTGTCCGTGGGTGAGGACGATGGCGCGGACGTGGTTGCGGTTCTGCTTGAGATAGGCGATGTCGGGGATGACCAGATCGATGCCGAGTAGTTCGGACTCGGGGAACATCATGCCAGCGTCGATGACGATGATGTCGTCGCCGAAGCGAAGGGCCATCATGTTCATACCGAATTCGCCGAGACCGCCGAGGGGAATAGCGAAGAGAGACTTCGTAGGCTTGCTCAAGAAATGTGCGCTCCAATCAAGTGACGCGTAATTTTAGCACATGCGAGGGAGCGGGGCGTTAGTCTGGCGCGTCAGTCGGAACCGCCGACGAACAGGTGCACGATGAGGACGAGGATGATGGCGCCGACGGTGGCTGCGGCGAGGGAGTAGAGAAAACCGCCGCCGAAGAGGCCGAGCTTGACGAAGATCCAGCCGCCGATGAAGGAGCCGATGACGCCCAGGATGATGTCGGTGATGCAGCCGTAGCCGCGGCCGCGGGAGAGCTTTCCGGCGAGCCATCCGGCGATGAGGCCGATGATGATCCAGCCGATGATGCTTTGCTGCCAGTGCACGAACACGACGCGGTCCTGGACGAAATAGAGATGGAGCGAAAGCAGTGCGAGCATTGCGCCTCCTTGGACGGCGGTGGGAAAGGCCGGGTGCGAAACGGCGATTAGAGTAGCACCGTTGAGATGCGAAAGTGGCGATTTATGGTTGAGCGGGCTGCTGCTGGGTCATGCAATGGATGGTGCCGAGGCCGAGGACGAGATCGCGGCAGGGGATGCCGACTACTTCGCGGCCAGGGAAGAGAGTGGCGAGAGCGTTGAGGGCTTCGCGGTCGTTGGGGTCGTTGAAGGTGGGGACGAGGACGAGTTTGTTGGCGATGTAAAAGTTGGCGTAGCTGGCAGGGAGGCGCTGGTTGTTGAAATAGACTGGGGCGGGCATGGGAAGAGTTGCGATGGTGAGTGCGTGGCCGTCTTGATCTTTCATGGATTGGAGCAGGGTGAGATTTTCCTGCAAGGCGGCGTAGTTGGCGTCGTGGGGATTTTGTTCGACGATGGTTACTACGGTGGTGGGGTTGACGAAGCGGGTTAGATCGTCGACGTGGCCGTGGGTGTCGTCGCCGGCGATGCCGTTCTTTAGCCAGAGGACGTTGGTGACGCCGAGATACTGGCGAAAGACTTCGGCGTAGTCTTCGCGAGTGAAGCCGGGATTGCGTTCTTGCGTTTTGCTGAGCAGGCATTCTTCAGTGGTGAGGAGGGTGCCGCGGCCGTTGACGTCGATGCTGCCGCCTTCCAGGACGACGCGGCGGGTTTTGTGGATGGGTTGCCAGAGGCGGTGCTTCAGTTTTGGATTGGCATTGGCTTTGGTGACGACGGCGGCATCTTTTTTGTGATTGGGGTATTTGGCCCAGCCGTTGAAGAGGAAATGATTGAAGGCGACTTCGCCTTGCTCGTTTTTGACGCAAATGGGGCCGGAATCGCGCATCCAGCCGCGATCGGTGGGGATGCGGAAGAAGTGGACGTTGAGGAGATGGGCGCCGGATTTTTTCAAGATGGAGTGGACGCGCTTTTCGGCGGCGGCGTTTTCGACGAGTAGATGGACACGCTCGACTTGCGAGAGGTGGCGGACGATTTCGGCGAAGGCCCAGGGAATGGGCGCGAATTTGCCGGGCCAGTCGGTGAGTTCGTGGGGCCAGCCGAGCCAGGTGGCGGCGTGGGGTTCCCATTCGGCGGGCATGCGGAAGCCCAGAGACGCGGGGCGCGCTGCAGCGTCGGTTTGAGCTAACAAGAGGATTCCCTTCGAAGAAAAAAGTGGCGAGTGACGAGTGACGAGTGGCGAGCGAAAGAGGAGCACCGGCGAGGAACGGCGGGCGCTGGGGAAGCAGGCGGCATCAACACGCGCACGCTATTCGCCGAGCCAGCGGTTGAGGATGGGTTGGTAGGCGTCGATGCGGCGGTCGCGGAGGAAAGGCCAGTTGCGGCGAGTGTCTTCGCTTTTCGCGGGGTCGCATTCCACGACGAGAATTTCTTCTTTGTCATCGGAGGCTTGGGAGATGACTTGGCCGAAGGGATCGGCGACGAAGGAATGGCCCCAGAATTCGAGACCAGGGTCGCCCTTTTCGGGCTTGCCTTCGAAGCCGACGCGATTGACGACGGCGGCGTAGACGCCGTTAGCGATAGCGTGCGCGCGTTGAATGGTTTTCCAGGCGTCGAGCTGGGCGGCGCCGAATTGCGCTTTTTCGCGCGGATGCCAGCCGATGCTGGTGGGATAGAAGATTACTTGAGCGCCGCTGAGCGCGGTGAGGCGGGAGCCTTCGGGATACCACTGGTCCCAGCAGATTTGCACGCCGATGCGCGCGTACCTGGTGTCGAAATTGGGAAAACCAAGATCGCCGGGGGTGAAATAGAATTTTTCGTAATAGAGGGGATCGTCGGGAATGTGCATCTTGCGATATTTGCCGAGGAAGCTGCCGTCGGCGTCGAGCACGGCTACGGTGTTGTGATAGACGCCGGCGGCGCGGCGTTCGAAAAGCGAGACGACCAGCGCTACTTTGCGCTCTTTGGCTATTTGGGCAAGTTTTTCCGTGGTGGGACCGGGGACGGCTTCGGCGAGATTGAAAAGGTCGGCGTCTTCGGTGCGGCAGAAATATTCGCCGTGAAATAATTCGTGCAGACAAATGATTTGCGCGCCGCGGGCGGAGGCTTCGCGGATTTTGTCGACGGCGTGCGCGAGATTCTCGTCGCCGTTCGCGGTGCATTTCATCTGCACCAGACCAATGGTAAATTTATCAGCCATGAAAAATAGTCTAGCATGAGCGGAGCGACTGGAACCGGTGCGCGATTGTTCTTTCTTTCGCCGCCGGTTTGTACTATCAATCCAACTATTCATCTGCGGCAGAAACAGGGAGCGAAGGCGCGGCGCCGGAGAAAAACGTAACGCGGCGTTCACATTTCGGATCGGGGAGCGTTGATGACTAAGCAGCAGAAGAAGACGGTGACCGGGCGAGTGTTGCATGACCCGGTGAAAGACAGGCTCCGGCCGATTTTTCCGCTGGATCTTTCGAAATGCCACACCATCGACGAGCTGGTGCGCGCGATGGGCGACACGGCGTACACCGGCCGGCAGGTGGGGGACGCGGCCGACGTGCTGGAAGCGATGGCGCGGGACAAGGATTGCTTCGTGGTGATGACGCTGGCGGGCGCGCTGACCGTTGGAAAGATGGGACTGATTTTTTGCGATTTGATCGAGAGCGGAATCGTTAAGGCGGTGGTCTCGACCGGCGCGCTGATGGCGCACGGACTGGTGGAAGCGACGGGACTGTCGCACTTCCGCTACGACCCATCGAAGATGAACGACGCGGAATTGTTCGAAGCTGGATACAACCGCGTGTATGATTCGCTGGAGCCGGAAACGAATCTGGATCACGTGGAAGAAGTGGTGGACCATATTTTTGGTGAATGGGATGCGGAGGAAGTGGTCTGCAGCTGGAAGCTGCATCGCAGGATCGGCGAGTATTTGAAGAAGTCGTCTCAGGGAAGGGGAATTTTGAAGTCGGCGTACGAATGCAACGTTCCGGTGTTTGTGCCGGCATTTTCGGATTCGGAGCTGGGGATTGATTTTGCGCTGCACAAAATCGCACGGCAGCGAGACAAGAGGCCGCTGTTGCGCTTCGATCCATTTGAGGATTTCGAGAAATTCGCGGATACGATGATGGCGACGAAGCGCATGGGCATTTTCACGATCGGGGGAGGGGTGCCGCGCAACTGGTCGCAGCAATTCGGGGTGTACGCGGAACTTATGGCGCGGCGCGGCTACAAGAAAGTGCCGCTGAAGCGCTACAACTACGGCGTAAGGATTTGTCCGGAGCCGGTGCATTGGGGCGGGCTGAGCGGGAGCACGTACACGGAAGCGGTATCGTGGGGAAAATTTGTGCCGGCGGCGGAGGGCGGGCGGCTCGCAGAGGTTTTTGACGACGCGACCGTGGCGCTGCCGCTGGTGGCGGGAGCGGTGCTGCAGCGCATCGGCTATTTCAAACGAAAGTGAAACTGGAGCCGCCGCCAAGCCGCAGCGATTTTTGCAGATGTTGGGATGTGGACGTTTGCGAGCCGACAGAATCCCAGGCGAAGGGGAATTTCCGACTTAGTCGTCTTCGCCGATGAGGATGGCGGCGCCGAGGACGGTGGTCCACAAGCCCCGCTTGTCGCCGACGGCGGATTGCGTGACGTTCATGGTGCGGACGATCTTGTTGGAGATGCGGTAGACCTCTTTTTTTTCGTCCCAGGAAAGATCCGGATCAAATTCCACGTTCAAGGTGGTCGCGAGCATTTCGGCGGCGAGCTCTTCAGCGTATTCGCCGGCGACTTCTTCGGTTTCGCCGAAGGAGTGATGCTCGGAGAGATAGCCGTACATGGTTTTGTCCGCAGGAAGGGCCAAGCCGATGCTGGCGGCGATCAAACGGTGCGGCTCTTTGGTGGAATTCTCGCTGATGACGGTGAAAGCGACCTGGCCGGGGCGGATGTGCTTCAAGCCCTCGCTGCGCGAAATCAATTTGCAATTGGGAGGAAAGATGGAGGAGACGCGGACGATGTTGCAGGCGGCAATTCCCGCGTTGCGGAGAGCGAGCTCAAAACTCGAAAGTCTTTCGCGATGCTTACCGACGCCCTTGGTGAGGAAGATTTTCTTAGCGACGAACGCCATGGTGCCGGGTTAAGGCGCCTCCGTGAGTAGACTTAACAAGAAAAAACAACGATGGAAAAATAACAAGAAGGTTTTGCAGTGTCAACGCATTTTCCGGCGAACCCGCTGCTTCGCGGGGCACGAACTCTCCGCCGAGTCAGATTTTATTATTCTTTTTCGGCGGCGAAATGCTGCAGTAACTTTCCGAGCGGCTTGCAGAGGGCCAGCACTTTACCGAGATCTTCGGGCGTGAAGTCTGGGCCCGAGTGCAGGGCGGCCACCCCTTTGCGGCTGATTTGAATTACGCCGACGACTCTGCCATCGGCCAGAATCGGTGCGCTGATAATTTTTTGAATGGCCTGGGCCGGGTCCGTGCCCACTTTGATGCCTTCGAAGACGCTGGCGTGGCGAACCCCGGAAAAGTTATTGACAATTTCGGGCCGGCTTTCGCGCGCGGTGCGGGCCGCGAGCGCGGAAGTGCTGGAAAGGGGAATGAATCCGACATTCTTCAGCGCTTCCGGCACCAGAAAGTGCAAATGACGCCAGCGGTGGGACACGTTGAGAATGGCCACTTCATTCGGCTTGACGCCGAGACTTTTGGCGATGCGCCCGGCGATGCCCTCCAGCGACACGTTCGCCGATTCAGACGCGTCGGATCCCAGTGCGTTGGCCAGGCGTTCGAGTTCGGAGACGAGGCTGAGACCTGAGCTCATCATGTTTTTTTGAGTTGTGGGGTATACGACCAGGGAGGAATGAAGGGGCCCGGCGAATACCATCCGTCTGTATCCATTGTACGATGAGGAAATTCCGGGTCCGGCAACTATTTTTTCGGAAATTTCCGCTTTATCAAACAGGCGGAGCAACTTGCGCCGCTGGCGGCAAGTTCTTATACTGAATTCGCCGCGAATTCTCAGCGCCCATCGGGATTCGCAATGCCTGTGGGAATGTCGCGGCGGAGAGGGCATGTCCGCAACGGCAACGCAGCCTGATTCGAGCTATTTCCTCCGCAAACTGCATTCTTTGACCGGCATTATTCCTGTTGGCGCCTTCCTGGCCGAACATTTCTGGTCGAACAGCGCGGCTTTGGTGAGCGCAACGAAATACGACGAAGTGTCGCGAGATCTGCAGACCATTCCGTTCCGGCCGTTTGTGGAGTGGGCGTTTATTTTTCTTCCGCTGCTGTATCACGGGTGCTACGGGGTGTATATCTGGCTGCGCGGGCGATCGAACGTGTCGGAATATCCGTGGGTGAAGAATTGGCTGTACACGCTGCAGCGCTATACCGGATTGATCGCCTTCGTGTACATCGGGTGGCACCTTTACACGGAGCGGTGGCTGACGCACGGCAGGTCTACGTATGACAGCGTCTACGAAGACATGCAGAATCCGTGGTATCTGGCTTTTTTTGTGATCGGTATTCTGGCGTCATCGTTTCACCTTGGCGTGGGTATCTGGAATTTTCTGTGTAAGTGGGGGCTGGCAGCGACGGTTCGCGCACAGCGGGCCGCCGGGCAGTTGGGCGTAGCGGTCGGGCTGGTGTTCAGCGTCGTGGGCGTGCTGATTGTTCTGAGCTTTCGGCTGGACTGGCATCCTTTTTCGTCTTACCTAACCAAATGAACCAGCCAAAAATCATTATTGTGGGCGGAGGTCTCGCCGGCCTGATGGCCACCATCCGTGTGGCGGAAGGGGGCGTGCCGGTGGAACTGTTTTCGATTGTGCCGGTGAAACGCTCGCATTCGGTTTGCGCGCAGGGCGGCATCAACGCGGCGAAGAATCAGAAGGGCGAAGGCGACAGCACCGCGAAACATCTCGACGATTCGATTTACGGCGGGGATTTTCTGGCGAACCAGCCGCTGGTGAAGCGCATGTGCGACGCGGCGCCGGGCATCATCGACTTGCTCGACCGCATGGGCGTGACGTTCAACCGCACCCCGGAAGGATTGCTCGACTATCGGCGATTTGGCGGCACATTGTATCACCGCACGGCGTTTGCCGGCGCGACGACCGGCCAGCAACTTCTTTACGCGCTGGATGAACAGGTACGGCGGCACGAATCGGAAGGGCGGGTACAAAAGCGCGAAGGGCACACGTTTTTATCCGCGGTGCTCGACGATAACGGCGTTTGCCGCGGCATTTGCGCGATGGACCTGCGGTCGATGGAAGTGAAGACGTATGCCGCGGATGCGGTGATCTTCTGCACTGGCGGAATCGGTGCGATTTTCGGCAAATCCACCAATTCGGTGGTGTGCACCGGTTCGGCGCAATCGGCGCTGTTTCAGCAGGGCGTCGATTACGCGAACGGCGAATTCATTCAAGTGCATCCGACGGCGATACCGGGTGAAGACAAGCTGCGATTGATGAGCGAATCGGCGAGAGGCGAAGGCGGGCGCGTGTGGGTGCCGAAGAAGCCAGGCGACGCGCGCGCGGCGAAAAGTATTCCGGAGCCGGAGCGCTTTTATTTTCTGGAGGAGTGGTATCCGAAGTACGGGAACCTGGTGCCGCGGGATATCGCCACGCGCGCTATTCATCGCATCGTGTATCAGGAGAAGCTGGGACTGGACGGGCAAGCGGCCGTGTATCTGGACGTCAGCCACATCCCGCGGGAGACGCTGGATCGCAAGCTTGAGGGGATTCTCGAAATTTATCAGAAGTTTCTGGGTGTGGACCCGCGCGAAGAGCCGATGAAAGTTTTTCCTGGCATGCATTACACGATGGGCGGCATGTGGGTGAATGGGGAAGATCAGGCGACGAATGTGCCGGGTATTTTTGCCGCGGGCGAATGCGAATACCAGTATCACGGCGCGAATCGTCTGGGCGCGAATTCACTGGTGTCCTGCATTTTCGGAGGCGGCTTGGCCGGGCCGGCGGCGGTGAAGTACTCGCGAAATTCGGAGAAGAGCGCCGAGGCTGCGTCTTCCGCTGTTTTCGAACGCGAGAAAAAGCGCCAGGAAGAAATCAATCACGCGCTGATCACGCAAGAAGGCACGGAGAATCCGATCACGATTTGGCGCGAACTGGGCGAGATCATGACCGAGCACGTGACGGTCACGCGAATTAACAAGAACCTGGAAGCCGCGGATCAGAAAATTCAGCAACTGCAAGGCCGCTACCGCAAAATCAATTTGAGCGACCGGACGAAATGGTCGAACCAAACGCTGAACTTCGCGCGCGAGCTGGGCAACATGCTGATCCTGGCGCGGGTGATCACGCTGGGCGCGCGCCAGCGCGACGAATCGCGCGGCGCGCATTACAAACCGGAATTCCCGGAGCGCGACGACGCGAATTGGCTGAAAACCACTCGCGCGAAATGGAAGAATGGCGAGATTCAACTGACTTACGAGCCGGTGGACATTTCACTGATTCCGCCGCGGGCGCGGCGTTACGACGCGGTGAAGTAGGGAGGCGCTTTGCAGCATTTGCCGCAGGGGATTTATGGCTGAAAAACAAGTCATCGTTCGCGTGAAGCGCCAGGTCAGCCCGCAGGGCTCGCCGTACTGGGAGGAGTTTGCCCTGAAGTGGCGCGCGTCGATGAACATTATTATTTGCTTGCGCGACATCGCCGAAAACCCTGTCACGCGCGATGGCAAGAGCACGACACCGATCACCTACGACTCGAATTGCCTCGAAGAAGTCTGCGGTTCCTGCGCCATGCTCATCAACGGCAAAGCGCGCATGGCTTGCTCGGCGCTGGTGGATCAACTGGAGCAGCCGATTCGCCTGGAGCCGTTTTCGAAATTTCCGGTGGTGCGCGATCTGGCAGTGGATCGCCAGTTCATGTTTGAGAGCCTGAAGCGCGTCAAGGCGTGGATTCCGATTGACGGAACGTATGATCTGGGCGAAGGGCCGCGGATTGCGCCGGAAGTTCAGGAAAAGAGCTACAAACTTTCGACTTGTATTAGCTGCGGCAGTTGCCTGGAAGTTTGTCCGCAGGTCAACACGAACAGCCAATTTATGGGCGCGGCTATTTTCAGCCAGGTGCGCTTGTTCAACATGCATCCGACGGGCAAGATGCATGCCGCCGAACGGATTCGCGCGGCGATGGGCCGCGGCGGTATCGAAGACTGCGCGAACTCGCAAAACTGCGTTAAAGCGTGCCCCAAGGATATTCCGCTGACGGAGTCGCTGGCCGAAGTGAACCGCGAAGCGTGGAAACACGCGCTACTCGGCTGGTTGATAGGGTAGAATCTCCACACAGTCTTCTCTCTGGGGGATTACGATGCGTTTGATCCGCGCTACGCTACTTGCCTGTCTGGTTGGCTCTACCTTGCTGCCGATGAACGTCGCCACCGGCGACGATATCGCCGAGCGGGCGCACAAGCTGCACTTTTCGTCGATTGTGCTGGACACCCACGACGACACCACGCAGCGTTTCTTCACCAAAGACTTCGATATCGGCAAACGCAATCCCGACGGGCACATCGATATCCCGCGAATGCGCGAAGGCGGCATGAACGCGATCTTTTTCTCGATCTGGATCGATGGCCGGACCATGGGTCCGCCTGCCGTGCAGCAAGCGCTCGATCAAATCGATGCGGTGCATGAGAACGTCCGGAAATACTCGAAGGATCTGGTTTTCTGCCGCACAGCCTCGGAGGTTCGCAAAGCTCACGCGGAAGGGAAAATCGCCGCGCTCATGGGCGTTGAAGGCGGGCACATGATCGGCAACGACATTCGCGTGTTGCGCATCTTCGGCGATCTTGGCGTGCGCTACATGACGCTTTCGCACTTTTACAACGACGAGTGGGCCGACTCTTCAACTGACAAACCCGCGCACAATGGCCTGACCGAGCATGGCAAGGATATCGTTCGCGAAATGAACCGCCAGGGCATCATGGTGGACATTTCGCACGTCAGCGACAAAACTTTTTACGATGCGCTGGAAGTGAGCAAAGCGCCGATGATTGCTTCGCACTCTTCCTGCCGCGCGCTCTGCAACCATGTGCGGGATATGTCGGATGAGATGATCAAGGCGCTGGCGGCGAAGGGCGGAGTCATTCATATCAACTATGAGCGCAGCTTCATCGATCAGGCGTACAAAGATGCTTACGACAAGGCGACCGGCGGTGTCGTCGAATCCCTCAGCGCCGCCATGAAGGAATGCAACGGCGCTTCTGCGTGCGTGGAGCGCAAGAGAAAGGAGCTTCAGAAAAAGCTGGAAGACTCCGGCGCTTTGCCGCGCGTGAACTGGGAGAGAATCATCGACCACATCGACCACGCGGTGAAACTTGTCGGTGCGGATCACGTGGGCCTGGGCTCCGATTTCGACGGCGCGGATATGCCGGACGGCATGGAAGACTGCACCAAGCTGCCGAAAATTACGGAAGCGCTGATGCGCAAAGGCTACAGCGACGACGACATCCGCAAAATTCTCGGCGGCAACACGCTTCGCGTCATGGAGCAGGTCGAACGCGTGAGCAAAGACATGCAATCGGCACCGAGGTAAAATGGAGCGCACCCGAATACAACGAACGAAGTGTGGTGTGGGCCTCTTTTTTTCGGCGGGCCTGTTGCTGGCGGTGACGATGACGGCGGACGGAATCTCAGAGCGCGCAAGAAAACTTCATTTCTCCTCGATCGTGGTGGACACCCACGATGACACTACGCAGCGCTTTCTCGATGGCAAGTTCGACCTTGGCCCGCGCGACGCCAGCGGCAGCATCGACATTCCGCGCATGAAGGAAGGCAATCTCAGCGCCATCTTTTTATCGATTTGGATTCCCAGCAAGATTACCGGCCCGGAAGCCATCAAGCGTGCGATGGACCAGATCGACGCGGTGCGCGAGCAGATTCGCAAGCATCCGAACGCGCTCGCGCTGGCCACCACCGCGGCCGAAATTCGCGAAGCGCGCAAACAAGGCAAGATCGCCGCGCTGCTCGGCGTCGAGGGCGGCCACATGATCGCCAGCGACCTCGGCGTGCTTCGCAATTATGCCGCGCTTGGCGTCCGCTACATGACGCTCACGCACAGCGGCAACGACGAATGGGCTGACTCCTCGACCGACAAGCCCGCACACAATGGCCTCAGCGATTTCGGCAAAGACGTAATCCGTGAAATGAACCGCCTTGGCGTCATGGTGGACATCTCCCACGTCAGCGACAAAACTTTCTACGATGCGCTGGAAGTCAGCAAAGCTCCGTTGATCGCTTCGCATTCTTCCTGCCGCGCCATCTGCGACGCTGCGCGCAATATGACCGATCAAATGATCAAAGACCTCGCAGCCAAAGGCGGCGTGATTCAGATCAATTATCACATCGGCTTTTTGAGCCAGGAATTCCGCGACGCCGAAAAGGCTAATCCGGAAATCGAAAAGCAGATTCAAGCGGAAGTGGCCAAACGCTGCGCCGACAACGAAGCCTGCCAGCTCATCGAAGGCGACCGCATCGTTCACGAATACATGAATGCCGGCAAGCTTCCGCGCGTTGACTACACTAAAATCATCCAGCACATCGACCACGCCGTGAAACTCGTCGGCGCGGAGCACGTCGGCCTGGGCTCCGATTTCGACGGCGCGGTGATGCCCTTCGGAATGGAAGACGCTTCGAAGCTGCCGCAAATTACGGAAGCGCTGCTGCAAAAAGGCTATTCCGAAGGCGATATTCGCAAGATTCTGGGAGAAAACACATTGCGCGTGATGACGGAAGTCGAGCGCGTGAGCCGCGAACTCAACTTTTCGCTCCGGAAATAGTAGTGAACGTATTTGAGTATCCCGAAGCATTTAGCCAAAAGGACCAAACTAGAAAGGGCAGGGAAATGAAGACAATCGCAAGTGTGCTTCTCGCGGGAATGCTGGCCGGTGCGCCGCACGCCGCAGCGCAGGCGCCGGCTTCGCAGGCTCCCACGCAGCCGAAATCGTCCGCAGCGCCAAAGAGCACCGCCACTGCTCACTCCGGCACTCTTGCCGCGCGCAGCAGCTACGATCGCACGCTATTGCGTCCGGCGCTGCTCAAAGAGAAAGCTCCGGACACCTACCAGGTGAAATTCACCACCACGCGCGGGGATTTCGTCGTCACCGTCACACGCGCCTGGGCCCCGGTGGGCGCCGACCGCTTCTACAATCTCGTCAAGCACCATTTTTACGACAACGCCAGCTTCTTCCGCGCCATCCCCGAGTTCATGGTGCAGTTCGGCATCAGCGCGTACCCGCCGGTGTCTGCGGCGTGGTCGAAGGCCACCATCAAGGACGACGCCGTGACGAAGAGCAACACCAAAGGGTTCATCACTTTTGCGACCGCAGGACCCGATACGCGCACCACGCAAGTGTTCATCAATCTGGTCGACAATGTCCGCTTGGACGCCTCGGGTTTCGCCGCCTTCGGTCAAGTCACCGACGGAATGAACGTCGTCGAATCGCTTTATACCGGATATGGAGAAGGGGCCCCCAGCGGAGCCGGTCCTTCGCAAGACGAAATCGAGAAGCAAGGTAAAGCGTATCTCGACAAGGGATTTCCCAAGCTCGATTCCATCAAGACCGCGACCTTCGTCGGTATACCGGCCCCGGCCTCCAAGCCAAAACCCAAACCAACCGGGCCTGCGCCGATGAAGCCCTGAAGCGCGCATCTCCGCTGGCGCACTGATTCTTGGTGCACGAAAGAGTGGAAATACACCGGAGACGCCCAGGCGGCAGCGTCCGCTGGTTTCAGTCCGCCGCCGAGAGGAAACTTTGCCAGCAGGCGTCCAGGTCCCCCCAACACTTGATGCACAGGCCGCGGCTCCACGCGTCCTGAGCGGCGAAACTCTTGGTCGCGCGACCGCGTTCCCACTGGCCTCCTCCGTCTACATTCTCGCCGCCGCCGCCACTTGCCTGCACTTCCTCTTCAACGGCCGCTACGGCTATTTCCGCGACGAGCTGTACTACGCCGCGTGCGGCCAGCGTCTCGCCTGGGGCTACGTCGATCACGCTCCCCTCGCGCCCTTCCTCGCTCAATTAAGCCGTGCCATGCTCGGCGATTCTCTCTTCGCTCTGCGTTTCTTGCCCGCTCTTTCCGCGGCCGCAAAAGTCTTCCTCGCCGGCTGGATCTCCCGCGAACTCGGCGGCGGCAAGTTCGCGCAGTTCTTCGCTGCGTTCTGCGTGCTGATCGCGCCGATTTACCTCACCTTCGACAATTTTTTCTCCATGAACGCCTTCGAGCCGGTCTTCTGGATGGCCTGCGCCGCCATCGTCCTCCGCATCCTGAACGGCGGCTCCGCGCGCCTCTGGCTGCTCTTCGGCCTAATCGCCGGAATCGGCATTCTCAACAAACACTCCATGCTCTTTTTTGGCTTCGGCCTCACGCTGGGCCTGCTGCTCACGGCCGCGCGCCGTCATTTCGCGCAAATTTGGATCTGGCTGGGCGCCGTTACCGCCTTTCTATTTTTTCTGCCAAACCTCATCTGGGAAATTCGCAATCACTGGCCCACCCTGGCGCTCTTTCATGCCGTCCTCGGATCGAAGTACGCGACCGTCGCTCCCTGGGATTACGTTTGGCAACAGACTCTGCTCACCAATCCGCTTGCCGCTCCCATCTGGCTTGCCGGACTCTATTTCCTGCTGCGCGATCCCCTCGGCAAGAAATACGCCGTCCTCGCGTGGGCTTATCTCACCGTCCTGGCCGAAATGTTGATCCTGCACGGCAAGATCTACTATCTCGCTCCCGCCTACGTCATGCTCCTGGCCGCCGGCGCCGTGTGCATCGAAAAGCGCCTGCTCCCGCGCGCAGGCTACTGGCTACGCCCCGTGCTGGTGACGCCGCTGGCTCTCGGAGCCGCTATCGCCGCGCCCCTGACCATGCCTATTCTTCCGGTGGAGGCGGCCATCAAATATTGCCGTTTCTGGGATGTGCAAGCGATTCACGTCGAAAACGTTCCGCAAAACGAGTTGCCGCAGCTTTTCGGCGACATGTTCGGCTGGCAGGAACAGGTCTCCAGCGTCGCGGCCGTGTACCATGCCCTCCCGCCCGCCGAGCAAGCGCAAGCTGCGATCCTTGCCTACAATTATGGCCAAGGTGGCGCCATCGATTATTTCGGCCCGCGCTACGGCCTGCCCCGTGCCATCAGCGGCCATAATCAGTACGGTTTTTGGGGACCCGGGCGAGCCTCCGGCGCGGTGGTCGTCGCCATCGGTTTGCAGGAAGACGCCTTGCGCGAGCGTTTCGAGAGTGTCCAAGCCATGGCCACGGTCTCGCCCCGCTACGCCATGCCTGAAGAGTCCGGGCTTACGATTTTCGTTTGCCGCCGTCCAAAACAGCGTCTGGACGAGATGTGGCCCGGCCTGCGCTACTTAGATTAGCGTTAGGATGCTCATAACCGCATGGCCCATGCGTGCATCAAATAGCTCGGATTTGTTTTTTTCATGCTGAAGGCAATTGACAATTCGCGCCGCCTCACCGTACGCTCGCTATTGATGAACTACGTCTGCCAGTCGATCTGTTGTCCGTGCGCATGCAACGCTGCGTGTCGCCCGACACTTATGACTGGCCACAGGAGTTTCCGGACTTAGCTGTAATTTAGCCAAAAAGTTCCGAAGCCCGCGTGCCAGAGCCACTGGTTACGCGGGCTTTTTGTTTTTTTTGCTCGCTTTTGTCTTGCAAACGTCGTCGCCCAAGGTGCCGAACCCATGACCGCTGTTACGGAGACCAAAGCCCAGCGCATCGAGCGCTTCAAGCGCGAAAAAAATGCCTGGGAGCATTTTGACGAGATTCGCGAGTTCGCCCGCCAGGGCCACTCTTCGATTCCGCCGGAATGGATTGGCACGTATTTCCGCACCTGGGGGGTGTACACCCAGGGCGACGGTGCCGGAGTAGTTGGCGGCAAGAACGGCGAAGGCTTGGCCACGCCGTACTTCATGGTGCGCATTCGCATCCCCAACGGCATTCTTACCAGCGAGCAGGTTCGCGTTCTCGCCGACCTCGCCGAAGAACACGCTCGCGGCGTCGCGGACATTACCGTGCGCCAGAATGTGCAGTTCCACTGGGTCACCATCGAAGCGCTTCCCGATCTTCTCGAACGCCTCTGGAAAGCCGGCCTCTCCACCACCGGAGCTTGCGGCGACGTCGCCCGCAATATCACCGGGTGCCCGCTCGCCGGTCTCGATGGCCACGAAATCATCGATGCCTCGCCGCTGGCCCTCGAAATCGACCGCGCGCTCGGCGGTAATTCCGAGTTCTACAATCTTCCGCGCAAATTCAAAATTTCCATCACCGGATGCCGCCACTGGTGCACCTATCCCGAAATCAACGATATCGGCCTTACGGCCACCACGCGCGTGCGCGACGGACGGCAGGACGTTGGCTTTTCTCTGCGCATTGCCGGCGGCCTCTCCACTAATCCGCATCTCGGCGTCCGTCTCAACGCTTTCATTCAGCCCGAACAAGTCGTTCGCGTGGTCCGCGGCGTTGCCGAAATCTTCCGCGCGAGCGATGTTCTCCGCCAAAGCCGCGAAAAAGCTCGCCTCAAGTTTCTCTTTCTCGACCACGGTTGGACCGCCGAGCAATTTCTCGACGAACTGCAGCGTGTCATCGGCTTCTCGCTCGATCCCGCTGAGCCTGAAGAACTTCCCTCAGACATTCATCGCGACCATGTCGGCATTCACGCGCAGAAACAAACCGGCCTCGTGTACGTCGGCGCTTCCGTCTTGCGCGGCCGCATCACCCCGCAGCAATTGCGCGTCGCCGCGGACCTCTCCGATCAATACGCCGATGGCCGCATCCGTACCACCATCATGCAAAACCTTTTGATCGTGAACGTTCCCGAGCAGCACGCCGCCACGGTAGCGACCGAATTGGAATCCACCGGCCTGCCAGTCCAGGCCTCCGTTTTTGCCCGCGGCACGGTCGCTTGCACCGGCTCCGAATTCTGCAAACTCGCCCTCACCGAAACCAAGGGCTTCGCCCGCTGGCTCTCCGAAGAACTCGAAGATCGCCTGCCGGACTTCCAGGAACAACTCAAGCTCAATATCACCGGCTGCCCCAATAGTTGCGGCCAGCACTGGATCGCCGACATCGGAATCGAAGGCAAAAAAATTAAAGTCGCTGGCCGCATGGTCGACGCCTACTATTTCTGCGTGGGCGGCGCTCTCGGCCACTTCGCTTCCATCGCTCGCCCCGTTGGCTACCGCTGCGCCGCCACCGATGTCCCCGACGCCATCGAGCGCCTGCTCAACAATTTCAACGCCCGGCGCAACCCCGCCAGCGAAAACCTCCGCCAATTCCTGGCCCGCCATTCCAACGAAGAAATCCGCACGATCTTGGCCGGCACCGCAGCCGATCCGCCGTGAGGCATGCTGGCGCTTGAGCCGTAGACCCCCGTGCCATTGCTGTGTGGCGCATACATGCCGGCTTGCGCCGCAAGAATGGCCCGTAGGTCCCCCGCATCGACGATCGAGGGCGAGCCGCCGACGGCGTAGGCTGCGGGTTCCCACACACGGCCGCCGCCAGAGACACCGCCGCCCTCGAAGAAATGCCCGCGATTCGCCGCCTCCTCGGTCGCGCGCCCGTAGTCGACGAACTTGTACCCGGAAGCCACGCCCACGGATTCAGGGTGCTTCTTCTCGACTTCCTGGGCGATGAGCCCCACGTGTGTGCGCGGGTCGCCGTGCATTTTGTAGGAGTACAGGTGTTGCCCGTCATAGGTCTTGCCGATCTTGCGAAGATCGTACTTTAAGCGCTTGTCGGAGAAGAAGCCGCCGGGCTGCTGGGTAGTCGTGGTCGACCCGGAGAGCGCTCCTGTGCCTTCAGCGATGTTCGCCAAAAATTGGTCGACTTGGAACGGATACGATTCTTGTTGCAAGAA
>Ga0209736_1000125_pt1 | contig 24071 bp, 14 predicted proteins | sample BlaSpr_A8_Ref_M3_FD_187992 | JGI IMG/M metagenome (GOLD analysis project Ga0209736, IMG submission 187992) | Forest soil microbial communities from Thunder Bay, Ontario, Canada - Black Spruce, Ontario site 2_A8_Ref_M3 (SPAdes) (version 2) | ecosystem: Environmental > Terrestrial > Soil > Boreal...
CCGCCAACGAACAAATCCGCTTCGGGATAGAGCGCAATTCGTCGAAGCAATCCTCTACCGCAATCGCTAGAAGCTCCGCCGCGAAACTGCAAGAAGATGGCGACTCATCAATCACCACGAGCCTTCCGGTCTTCTTGATGGAGTCGGTGATCTTTTTCCGATCAAGGGGAACGATAGTACGCGGGTCGATTACTTCAGCCGAAATTCCTTCCTGGGCGAGCGAAGCCGCAGCTTTTGCCGCCAAATCCACCATGCGGGACATGGCCACAATGGTGAGATCCTTGCCTTCGCGTACTATGCGAGCGTCTCCTAATGGAATCAGATACTCCTCTTCGGGCACAGCGCCCTTGGTGTTATAGAGAGACTTATGCTCCACGAAGACGACCGGTCCGGGTTCTCGGAGAGCACTCTTGAATAGCCCCTTCAGGTCGTAAGGTGTGGCCGGCAATACGACTTTCAATCCTGGCGTGTTGGCGAACCAGTTATAAAAGGTGTGCGAATGGTGCGCTCCGGCACTGCGCACAGATCCCATGGCTCCGCGAATGAGTACAGGCGCTTTTATCTTTCCGTTGGACATATAGGAAATATTCGCCGCCTGCTGGACAATTTGGGTGATGGCCTCGAGAGCAAAATCAAGAAAGACTTCGTCCACAATCGTCCGAGTGCCTGCCATGGCGGCGCCAATCGCCACGCCCGTGGCTCCTAACTCGCAGATGCCCGTGTCACGCAACCGGTCGTCGCCAAATTCTTTCCAAAGCCCGCGAGTCTGACGGAAGTTTCCGCCGCGCGGGCCAATGCCTTGCCCGATATAGACGATGCAGTCGTCCCGGCGCATCTCCTCGCGCAGAGCTTCGACTCCCGCATCTGCGTACGTAATCACCCGGCCCTGCTCTGACATGACTTCATTCCTCTTTCAAACAGAATGCTCAAAACACATGCTCATTTACGGAGTCCGACGATGGCTCCGGACTGTTCTCGGCGAATTCAACCGCTTGATCGATAAGCTGTTCCACTTCCTGATCGGCAGCCTGCAACTTGCCTTCGTCCACTCCATGGTCAAGCAACCGCTTGCGGCAAAGCCTTACTGGGTCCTGCTGTTTCCACTGTTGAACTTCGTCGCGGGTTCGATAATCCGTGCCAGGGTCGCCTTCGTGATGGCCCACGTAGCGATACGTTTTGCATTCGACCAGGGTGGGGCCGCCACCCTCGCGAGCACGGCGGATCGCCGCTTCCGCGGTGGCGTCAACCGCCTCCACATCCTGCCCGTCAACCTCGACCCCCAGCATTCCGTACGCTGCTGCACGACTCGCAACGCTGGTGTTCTTCGTGGCGCGACTGAAGGCCATTTCCGTCGCGTACAAGTTGTTCTCGCACACATACACGACGGGCAGGTTCCAGACCGCACCGCAATTAACGGCTTCGTGAAACGAACCACTATTGACCGCACCCTCGCCAAAAAAGCTGACAACCACTTGGCCCTTCTTACGCAGTTTGGCGCTAAGCGCGCCGCCGGTCGCGAGGGGAATGGGAGCGCCCACAATTCCGTTGGTGCCCATAAACCCGTACTCGGGCGCGTACATGTGCATGCTGCCGCCACGTCCCCCTGAACATCCCGTGGTCTTACCCCAAAGCTCGGCCAGCACAACACCGGGAGGTACGCCTTTGGCCAAGGCGTGACCATGGCCACGATGCGTGCTAAAAACCAGATCGCCAGCTTCGAGATTCGAACACACTCCCACCGCGACCGCTTCTTCTCCTACATACAAATGGACGAATCCTGGAAGCCGCGCGTTGCGGTACAGTTCTTGCACCTTGAGCTCGAACAGTCTTAGTTCGAGCATCTTCTTGTAATACTTCAGGAGCAGGTCCTGATTAATTTGCTCCGCCAGAACTCGTTCCGTCATGGTCGAAATCTCCGAGGTTCACTGCGATATCGGTAAATGCATGGTCGCGTGTTCGAGTTGCGAACGGTAGACGCCAGTGAATAGCTCAACCACACGGCGTCCTGCTTCTCCATCTACAAGTGGCGCTCGGTCTTCTAATACGGCGCCAAGAAAGTCCTCCAACTGTAGCTGGTGGTAATGGGTCATCACATTCAACGGTCGCGAGCGATCCTCGCGATTCCAAGCCTCGAGATTTTGTTCCTCCCCAGGGATTGTCCAGATATCATTGAAAGGCGGATCCATTTTTTCGGTGACGCCCGAAATGAAAGGAGATCCGCTGTCGATCTCGGCGCCCACCGATGCACCAGAAGAACCGTGAATATGAATTTTTCCAAACAGCCCAGGGCGCTGTGAATTACTCAGGACGATGGAAGCCATCCCGCCGTTATGAAAGCGGACGGAAGCGACGACGGTGTCATCCACCTCAACGCCAGGATGGTTATAGTTATCCCAATAGGCATGCATTTCCGAGGCTGGGCCCATAAACCAACTGAGTAGATCGAGATAGTGAGGAGCCTGACTTACCACAACTCCGCCTCCCTCGCCTTTCCAGGTTCCGCGCCATGGATCAGAAAGGTAGTAGGACGGTTCACGCCAGCCGAGCATAGTTACAATTGCGAGCACTGGTTTACCCAACTTGCCTGCATCGATAGCATCTTTCATTCGCTGCACCGGCTCGTACCACCGGCGTTGGCTGATCACTCCCAGTTTGATTCCGGCGCTTCGGGCGGCTGCAAGCGCACGATCGCAAGAAGTAAGGTCGATGGCCAGCGGCTTCTCCGACATTACGTGCACACCCGCCGCCGCCGCGATCTCAACTGCTGCAGGATGTTGCGTATGCTGAGTGCATACTGACAGCACATCGACTTTTTCGCGCTGCAACATTTCGGCGAGATCCGTATAACCCCGCACCTGAAACTTGTCTGCAAACCCTTGCGCTCGCTCGGGTGCAACGTCGCACACCGATACTAAATCTGAGTTAGGGAGAGCCCGATACGCCAAGGCGTGAGTTGCGGCAACTTTGCCACATCCCACGATCGCAGTCTTGAGACGGGTTGTACGTGCCATCGGCATAATCATTTCGACTACCAACCTAACCTACAGCCACAAGCTACACAGGAACAGATGTGCCATCCGATTCGCCTGGACGGTGCCGCAATTCCACATAAAATCCGAGCATCTCCCGGGTGTCGAGAAGTACCCAGTGGGTGCCTGGGCGAATCCCGGTCCCGGACTGCAGCACGGTCACTCCAGACTTTGCCAGGTCCTGAATAACGGGGTCGATATCACTTACCTCAAAAAGGACGTGGTGAATTCCGCCGCCAGTTTGATCGAGGAAATCCGAGTAGCCGCTGCGGCCCTCGAGAGGCTGAATGAGCTCGACTTCTACATCTCCCAATTGCACGAAAGCCTGCCTGATTCGAATGTGTTCTTCAGCGCCGCGATAGTAGTACTTGGATTCAGCACGATCCGGCCACTCGACGAGGCGAAAAGGTCCGATACCAAATAAAGAGGTCAGTAGCCGCGTCGTCTGGTCGCGGTCGGCGACGACGATTCCGATCTGGACGAGTCGCTTGAGCTGCAATCCGTCCGGAAGCGACGATGACAAACTCGATATCATGCGCAAACCCTATCTTTCGCCCTCGAAGTCATCGTGCCAGATAACCTCCGTCCACGGGAAGAATCACTCCCGTCACCATGGAGGAAGCATTTGACGCCAAAAATAAAGCCGGTCCAACGATTTCTTCCGGTTCACCCACGCGGCCGAGAGGAATATTGGACACCCATGTTTGCATCAGCTTCGCCGGGTCGAACTGCGGTTTGGCCATAACCTCCTTGAGCCCGGGAGTGAGGAACTGGCAAGGGGCGATGGCATTCACGCGAATTCCTCTGTCGGCCCACTCCAATGCGAGTTGCTTGGTCAAGGCGTTGACCCCGCCTTTGCTTGCGCAGTAAGCATTCGCGCCGCGGCCCACACCTACCACGCCTGCGATCGAAGAGAAATTGATGATCACGCCACTGCCCTTCTTCAGCATGACGCGCGCCGCCGCCTGGCAACACAAGAACGTGCCACGCAGGTTGATGTCCAAAACTCGATCCCAGGTTTCGAGTGGAGTCAGTTCCGCAGGATCATGTTGAGGAATCCCGGCACAATTCACCAGGATGTCCACGCCGCCAAATTCGCGGACGGTCGCATCCACCATGGCGAAGATGTCCTCGGGAACAGCGACATTCGCCTTCAAGGCAAGGGCCCGCCTTCCCGCTTTACGTACTTTTTCGGCCGTGCGCTGCGGATTTTCGATGTCGAGATCGCAAGCGGCTATATCGCAGCCAAATTCCGCGAAGCCAAGCGAAATCGCTTCGCCAAAGCCCACTCCAGCGCCGGTGATGAGTGCCACGCGCCCGCTAAGATCAAATAGTGTCCGAAACGCAGATGGTTCAATATCCATCGTTCCAAATCTCGGGGGAAGTTCTTCGCTTCCCGCTTTCCCGTTAGCGACTTTTTACGTTCGCTGGCACGCTTTCGAATAACAACATCTCCGATGTTCCGGTCGTTTCAAGCCTGACGGGGATTCCATCCGTCATCAACCGAATTCCGGACAACTCCACTGACTCACTCCTGTTTTCGAATGTGACCTTATAAGTGACCGAGGCATCGAGGCCGCGGGGCACAAAATGGTAGATAGGGTCCTCAAGGTTAGAGGTGCGGAATAAGGTCGCAACATCGCGCCTCTTGTCCGGGCTGGCATATTCGAGGACGAGCCAGGGTGATTCATTGAAGTACGGCGTCAGCGGCGTGTGATGATATACCACACTGTCGCGCAGAATCGGCCGTAAGTTGCGCTTATAGAGTTCCACTCCGGCACGGATCTTGTCCCGCAAAGTAGGATTTAGCTCTGCCAGCGAGGGGGCGATCCCGCGGAAGATCGGCAGCGACATCTCTACTTGCCGCAACTGATAGTCGATATCGCCATCACCCGCCAGATCGGGAACCTCGGTGCCGAAAGTGCGCAACAGGATCTCTGGTGGAAGCACCCATGTCATCCCATTCAAAATCTTTGTACCTCGCGGTGCGCGCATCCAGTCGGAGAGTTCGGTGTTATCAAAGTGGCGCAGAATGCCCCAATCCAACCGCCCGCCGCCCCCGGCGCAATTCTGAAAAATAACTCTCGGAAACTGCTCGCGAAGGCGATCAAACATGGCATACAGATTCTCGACGTGACGCCACGACGAATTCTCCACGAAGCCCTCGCGTAGCTGATTTCCGTCTTCTTCGGTCGACATGTTGTAGTCGATCCGGAAAACGTCAAGATCGTACTTGCGGATGAGGCTGGCGATTTCCGATTCCATCCATTTGGCGACCACGGGATTTCCCACGTCAAGGTGCCGTCCATTGGCGATGGATTGACCGTTGCGGGTGAGAATCCAGTCGGGATGTTCTTTGCGTAGTTTGGAGGCGCTTCCGGCGCCCTCAATCTCGACCCACAGACCGAAGCGCATCCCTTTCTTGCGCGCATATTCGCGGATGGGCTGAATGTCGTTCGGCAACCACGCGCCGGCGTACCAATCGCCGACGTTTTGATACCAGACGTTCGGCTCTGGTCCATACCAGCCCGCGTCGATGAGAAACGTTTCGGCCCCGATGTCAGCGGCCATGTCGATCTCCCGGTCAATGCCCGCCTCCGTCTCGTGATCGACGATGTAGCCGCGATGGTTCGCTTCTACATCAAAGACATGTTCCGAAGGTGGGCGTGGAAGAACATCGCGACGCACGTGATTTAAAAGGGCCTGAACAACGTGGTCCAGATCCGACTTCATGCAGAGGATGTGAGTCTCCGGCGTCTTGACCGTCTCGCCCGGATCGATCACTCGCAGGGCCGGATCAACTGAGCTCGGGCCCATGTCGAAGAACAATCGAGCCTCATTCACAGGTCTGTCGATTGCGTCGCTGCGGTCAACCGGCGATTTCTCTAGCTTGCTCGTAATCCGGATTTCCCAGTTCGCGCTCCATCCCAGTGAAGCAACGAACCACTCTCCGGTTGCATTGTTGCGGGCGAAAAACGTTGGGTGTCCCCATCCGGATTTCCCCCGTTCTCCGGCGACAATCTTGGTCTCATTGACGACCGGGTCGAAGCGCCACGCACCTTCGAATCCCCACTTGCTGTATTGGGCGTAGGCCACGTCATAAACATTTTCGGAATCCGGTTGAAGCTTCTCCGCGAAATTCGGAGTGTGCCAGAGTTGTCCAGCCCAGGGAGATACGCTGGAGATCGCCGTGGGACGTTGCCCAGTGTTTACAACTTCGAGCCAGCGCACCATCACTGGGCCTCCGCCCAACAAAGTATGCACCCTGACACGAATGGGACGAGCGCTGCTTTCAAGATCCACCGTAACCAGCAATCCCTCCGGATTGTGGAATTCGGATTTATTGGCCCCGATCCATTTCCATGTTCCTGAAAGCTCCTGCTTTTCAATTTCGAGCCTGAAGGCGTCAACGGGCAGATTGTCCATCTGTGTACGTTCCGCATCGATTTGAATATCCGAGACGATCTGGCCACTTGATTCCCAATAACGACTTACCCAGCGACCATTGCGCAGTTCCTCATCGCAAACCGTGAGACCGGAACTAAAACGAACCCCGGGAAACTGTCCCGTTCTAATGACCGCCGAGCGTGGGCCTTGTTCCGTTGCGACTGCTGCAAATAGAAATGAATGCGGAAGTAAGAAAAAAAAGAAGGCCGCAACCGTACAGGCGAAGGAAGTCCAAACACCGCAAGTATTGCGCGCAGGGACTATCCCATCGAACAATTCCATCGCGAACTCCTCCCCTCGACTAGCTTGCAAGAAAGCGACGGTGTCCAGATGGACTGTATTATCGCCCACAAACAGGTACCGGAACAGATTGCGCTCAACGAATGGAGAGGCGATCTGGTGGACGTTTTGGAAGATTTTCATAATCCTGCCCAGCCAGGTACCGGAAGTTGCTAGCCCGGTAAATGCAGAGGTGATGCTTTGTCGCGATGCAGGGAGACCTCAAGGAGGAGCCGGGCAGTTCACAATGCCCTGCACTCCCTTACGTTCCAAATGCCACTCGCACCATACTAAACTTAAAAGACGATCGTCAACACTTTTGTTGACAAAAATTAGGTTTCAGTCGCCTCACCGAGCACCGCAAGGCTAATCTGTACCCGAAAAACTCCGTTCCTAGCAAGCAGACGGTAAACCAACTACGTCCGAGAGTTACGCCCGTCCGGCATAACTGAGAATCGCAATCGCCAGCACGAGAAAGCTGACTCCCAGAATCATCGTACGGATGGGGCGCGTGCCCGTGCGAGCCCATTCGCCTGTTAGCGCGCCAAAAACGGTGCTGGCGACCACGATAGAAGCGAGGAACAGCGGCCAACCGATCGAGGTACCCAGGGCCCCGAGTTTGACGGTAGAGATACTGTAGAGAATGATGCTGCCATACCATAGCAATCCCATACTTGCTGCCGCAAACCAGTAATACCACGTACCCGGCAAGCGAAGCTGGCTGACATTACTTTTCTTGCGCATCAGGATGTAACAATAAATTGCGCCCGGCAGGAACCCGGCGTAGAGACAAGGCAGCCACACAGCGTTCGACATCATGGCGAGGCTTGCGCCATGTTGCTGAGCGGCGCGCTGAATGCTTCCCCCGTATGCGAGCCCCAGATTCAGCATCGAGCCAAGAATGCCCGAAACAAAGGCCAGTAAATATCCCCACCAAAAACCGTGCCGCACGCTGGCGCTGGCCTGTTGCAGGGCGGCTTCTCTGTGCTTTCCCGCCAGCCCGCACAGGGCCACGCCCACTATAATCATCAGTACCCCGAGAAAAATCAGGCCGCCTTGTCGCGTCATGATCTGATCGGCATGCTGAGCTATCAGCGGGGTGAGCGCGCCTACCGCAGCCGAGGTTCCGAGACACACCGCGAAAGTGATTGCCAGTCCCAAGCGAGTGAGGGCCAGACCAAAGAACACCAGGGACACTCCCCAACTGGCGCCGAACAGCACCATAGCCGCTAATGTCCCGCCAGAAACCGTTGCATACGTCGACCACAGCTTTGGCACGGTAAGGAGCGCGATCACGGTCGGAACAACGGCTACGCCGAAGACGGAAAAAGCAAACCATGAATGCTCCCACTCCCATTTCTTATTCAGCTTCATGGGAAGCGCATACGCCGCGTTCATGATCGCAGCGCACAATACCAACAGGACTGCCTGGACAGTGTTTGATGTCATGACATTTCCTACGTATTCTCGAGGACTCTGGGCCTGCTCAGTAAAAGGTGAACGCTTTCCGATACCGGTCGGTTACGTTCAAGCGGTTGCGTTCCGGCGGGGCCATTGAACCACTCGGCCACCACTCTGTCAACAACTTTGATGACATCTGAGATCGCGCGGAGACTAAGAATAGCTGGGGGAGGGATGGAGAGAGGTTTCCAAATCGTCAAAGCCCGGGAAAGCCGAACCGTGCTCGAAGATGCGGGTATACAACCCGCCGAAGTATCGCTCCACTTCGTCCTCGATTTTATCGAGCGGAGTTTTCAGGACCATTCGCACATACTGCTCATGGTTATCGCAGCGGTTGGCCAACTCGATGCGAGAAGAATACGCGCGGGCGATAATAAAAATGTAGGGATTCATGAGCAGATTGAGAGTCCGGTAGAGGAGCGGCTGGTTGGCCGCTTTCCAGATCGTACGGTGCAGTTCCATGTCGGCATTAAAAAATTGTTCTTCGCTGTTTTTTGCCGCTGCCGCCTTCAGTTTTTTCAGTGCACGGTTCAGAAGCTCCGGGGGATCGACGGAGGGGTTCTCCCTCATGTAGCGAACACAGAGCCCCTCGAGTTTAGCGCGCATGCGAAAGATGACGCCGATTTCAGCCAGTGAAATATCGCGGATAAAGGTGCCGCGCCGCGAAGTGGTGACCACCAAGCCGTCGCGCTCCAGGCGCAGCAACGCCTCACGCACCGGTCCGCGGCTGACTTTCAATTCGTGGGCGAGATCCTCTTCAATGATGCGCTGGCGCGGCCGCAGTTTGCCGGCGTGAATGGCGTGGCGCAGATGGGCTTCCACTCGCTTGCTGGCGGAGACACCGCGCTCTGGTTTGGCAGGATGAGTCTTCTTAGTTCGCATCCGAAGTGGTCAATAGTTATATAAGCCGGATTCGGCCGAAAGGCAAGGATAACCGTCGACGCAGCCTTGCGGAACAACCTCTGCGCCATAGCGAAGCCGCTTTCCTTTGGTCTGCCAGAACGCCCGAACCTTCTCGACACTCTATCATGTTGTCGACAATATCGGTAACAGCCATAGTCGTCAGAAAAACACTCGGCCGGAGCAGCCTGAAAAAAGGTCAATCCAGCGTTGGCGGCGCTTCTGTCAACAAATCCCAATTGTTGTAGACATTAGTGTTGACAATATTTCTCTTGACACTTGCCCAAACATAGGTTAACTTCCGCGTCGGTCCATGAGAGCTGCAGAGACACGTCGCCCACTCCACGCCAGAGTGCAACTTGCCGCCAACTCCATGCTCCATGGCGCCTCCGACCTGGGGGCAAAAATTTCCGATTGAAAGCGCCGTTCTAAGGAGGCTCCACGATGAACTCCGCATACCGTTTTCTGACGCTCATTGCAGTTCTTTCCCTGGTAAGCAGTGGTGTATTGCACGGACAAACAGCAGTCACCGGAGGCATCGAGGGCAACGTGACTGACCCTTCCGGCGCTGCCATCGCTGGCGCGACCGTGGAAGCGACCGATGTTCCAGACGCGGTGACCCGCGACACCGTTACGAATAACGACGGGGCGTATCGGTTCCCGAGCCTGATCCCGGGAACATACTCGGTTACGATCAAGAAAGCGGGGTTTGCCACGTTTACCCGCGGGGCTACGCGAATCGACGCCGGAATACTGTACCGGGTCGACGCCCAGTTGCCCGTCGGCACCGCAACTTCCAAGGTTGAAGTGAGCGGCGAGGCACCTCTTCTCCAGACGGATAGCGCTGAAGTGAACGAAATCTTTCACTCCTCGGAAATCAGCAGCTTGCCTACATTGGGCAACAACATCACTCGATTGTCGATCTTGGCTCCTGGAGTTTCGATGCCGGGCGGCCAACTGGATCTTCACCCAGAGAATGCGGGCTCCGACTTCAACCTTAATATCAACGGAGCAGCACCCAATGCAAATGGTCACCTGCTGGATGGAGTTGAGAACACCGAGGCAATCCAGGGGCTATCCATCATCGTGTCTCCGCAAGACGCCGTGCAGGAAGTGAAACTCGCGACCAGCAATTACGATGCCGAATACGGCAAGGTAGCCGGCGGACTTTGGCAGATCACGACGAAGTCGGGCACAAACGCTTTCCACGGATCGCTTTTCGAGTACTATCGCAGCTCTGGTTTCAACGCAGCCGACCAGATGGGACCTGAACACACCACGGGCGTGCAAGGCAATCGCTGGAATCAGTTTGGGGGCAGCATCGGTGGGCCGGTAATCAAGAACAAGGTGTTCTTCTTCGGAGACTACCAGGGGATGCGGAATAACCTGCACGCTGCGACCAACCCAGCAGCTACGGTGCCGATTGATGCGTTTAGAACCGGGGATTTCAGTTCTGTCGCAGCCATCGACCCGATCTATGACCCGGCGACGGGCAATCCGGATGGAACGGGCCGAACTCAGATCCAGTGCAATGGCGTCCTCAATAAAATCTGCCCCGACCGAATCAGCAATGCTGCGAAAAACCTGCTCGCGCTGTTGCCCGAACCGAACGTAGCGGGCCTAACTGCACAAAACTATCAGATCGCTCGGCCCGCCACCTTCTACCAAAATCAGTTCGATACTCGCGCCGATTTCTTTGCTACTTCAAAAACCGTTATATTCGGAAAATTCACTTATTTTAAAGCGACGTTCAATACCCCGACGGCATATGGTGTTGCGGGGGGCGGTCCGCCGCTTGGCGGAGTTGGAGTTGCGAATGCCGGAACTTCGTCCGATGTCGACAAGAGCCTCATGTTCAACTATCAGCACACTTTCTCTCCATCATTGCTGACGGATGCCCGCTTCGCTTTTTCGCGAATCATTATTCAGGAGTTGCAGCCGGATTACAACACCGACGCGGCAACCAAAGCGGGAATCCCGAACATTAACCTGGGTACGGTCTACACGTCAGGCTTACCGGAGATAAGCGTTAGCGACCCATTAACCTCCTTCAGCATGGGTGATTTTGGTTTGCCATTCTTCGAGCGCGAGGCCAACTTCGCGTTCTACAACAACTGGACCAAGACCTCTGGCCACCACGCCTTCAAGTGGGGAGCGGATATCGGCAAGTTTTTCGGCATCCGCACCGACGTCAGCGGACGCGGAGCCTTCCAGGTTAGCCAATCCCTCACTCAGCTCAATGACGCCGCCAGCAAGGGGCCGTGCAGTAACCCAGCAAAAGGTACCTTTTGCGGGTCAGGCTTGGCGGCACTTGAACTTGGTCTTCCTTCCGGTTTTGGAAGAAGCATCACGCTAGTTCAGCCTCAAGAAAAGCTCTGGAAGTACGCTTTCTACGGTCAGGATACCTGGCAGGTTACGCCTAAGCTAACCCTGACATTGGGCTTGCGGTGGGATTATATGAGTCCGATCTTCACGCCTGACGGCCAGAGCGTCGGAAATATCGATATAGCCACCGACACACTACTGTTGACCAATCTGGCCGGCAAGTATGCCGGAGTCACGACTCCAAAAACAGAATTCTCACCGCGTCTCGGAGTGTCGTTTCGGGTGTCCGAAAATACAGTTCTTCGTGGTGGATACGGCCGAAGCTACTATATGAATGCGGACGGAGCGGGATTTGGAACCCAGGGATGTTGCTGGCCCATCAAGCAAAACCAGACTAATGTCCAAGCCAATCCTTTCGCCCCACTGGCTTACACGTTCGATCAGGGGCCGGGTCTCCCTCCATCTCTTCCCCCGTTTCCGTCAAATGGCAAGATTTTATTTAAGGGCGCCCCTGGCGGTAGTGAATACTTCGTTGGGGTCGGAACCTATCCCCATAGTTACAACGACACTTACAATGTAACCTTGGAGCATGCTTTTCCATATCAGATCACCGCTTCGATTGCATATGTGGGTAACATCGGGCGCCATCTGTGGGATAACTTTAACGTCAACGTGCCGCCGCCGGGACCGGGTGACTACACCTCTCGCGAGCCGTTCTTTGCCAGTTATGGTTGGGCTGTACCAGAATACCAACGGAACAACGCGGTTTACCATGAACCGGAAATGAGAAGCAACTACAATTCTCTGCAACTTCACGCCGAAAAGCGTTTTCATCAGGGACTGTATCTGCTGAGTAACTTTACCTGGGCTAAGTCGCTTGACGTTGGAACGTTCGGTCCGGGAGATGGCAACGGAAATCAATTCTGCTACTCCTGCAATTACGGACCCTCAGGCACCGTAAGACCCTGGTCCTGGACGAGCGCAGCTAGCTGGGAACTCCCATTCGGCCATGGCAGGGCTTATGCAAATGGTTTGAGCCGCGGCGGGGACGCCTTGGTGGGAGGGTGGTCGCTCAGTGGAATTTTCAATTTCGAGGGCGGACAGTATTTCACGCCGTATAACTTAAGCTCCCCAGGCATCCTAAATTCTCCTATTTATGATCGACCGAATCTCATTGGCAATCCGCATGTGTCCCATCCCAATCGCAATGAATGGTACAATCCGGCGGCCTATGGCAAGCCCGCGCAGTACACCTTCGGGAATGCCGGACGCAACAGCCTATTGGGTCCGGGCTACGGTGAAGTGGATCTATCGTTGACTAAGGCCTTTGCCATCACGGAGAAGGCCCACCTCGACTTAAAGTGGGATGTATTCAACGCTCTCAACCGTGAAAACCTGGCGACCCCAACGTGTTCCGGCGCCGCATTTGTTGATTATGTAAACGCAGGCCAAATTTGCAGCATTGTTGACTTCAGGCGGCGTATGCAGCTTGGGGTTCATCTCACTTTCTAAGTTCTCCCTCCCATGTAACCAGACCCGCCTCGGCTCATTGCCGAGGCGGGTCCCATTATCTGCGGCTCAATCTTTGTCGTTTCGTCCAACGAAAGCTCGGTCCGATTCCCGTGGCGTGGCCCGTCCCAACATCAACCGCCAAACAGAGGATTGCCGCATGAGAGCGTTCCTACTCACAGCCTGCCTGGTATGCTGCGTTGCCATCTTCGCAACCGCCGAAGTATCCATCACCAAATCGCCCACCGGTTGGGAGATGACAAACGGACACATCAGAGTCGAATTTGCTCGTTCGTCGGGCGCAGTACAACTGAAATCGTTGCGCCGAGAAGGCGGCGCCGAATGGGCGCTCGCGGGCACGCCGCTGCTAGCCTTCCCGGATAAAGTGAGCCGTGCATACCGCTATTCCGAAGATGCGATTTTGGACTTGGACAGAGGTGGCAAGCAGCTTACGTTGCGCTTCCAGTCCGATGCCGGCGCCCTGCTTTCGCTGGAGTTGAAACTGTATCCAACCGGCGCCGTCATTCAGACGGCCATCAAACTGGAAAACCGCGGACAGCATAACTTGCCTCTCGATCCTCACATCGATCCGCTATTTCTGACCTTGAAGAGTCCCGCTGGGGGACTGAAACAGTATTCCTCAATAAACGGTCAGCACGGATTTCACGCGGCCGCGATGGTTTTGCAAAAGCGCGAGTTTCCTGACTGGCTGGTGCTCGAAAATGAAGCCGCCGGAGAATCGATGCTAGTCGGCGGCGAACCCGGGCTCGGCGTGCTCGGCTGGAAGGCCAACGTTCAATCCTCGGCCTCCCGCACCGTGATCCGCGCCGGAACGATTCTAATTAAGGACAAGAAGTCCGGTCCTCCGGCGACTTTCGAACTTGCCCCAGGCGCGACAGTAGAAACGCCGATCAGCTTCTTTGCGCTGGCCAAAGGGGACAGCGACAATGCCGGAAATGAGACGTTCCGCTATCTAAAGCAATATGTCTTTCAGGCGCCTCTGCCGGATTCTCCCCTAGTCACGTATTGCATATGGCTCACGGAAAAGAACAGCGAAGAGCCTTTACTGAATGAACTCGCGCTGGCGAAACGAGTGGGGTTCGATGTCTTCTACCACGATGCGACCTGGTACGAAGGCGCATCGGTAATTCCCGGCATGAACGATTGGACGCTTGGTCTCGGCAGCTTTCAGGAGAGCAAGGAGAAGTTTCCGCACGGCATGAAGAATCTTTCCGCTGCCGTGCATGCCGCGGGCTTGAAATTCGGATTGTGGGTGGATCCGGGGAACGTGGATTTGGCGCGGGTGGAATCGGGGGAGATTCCATCGGATTGGGTGGCGATGATCGACGGGAAGACGCTCGGAGCCATGCATCCGTCTCTCGCCCCGACTAAGCAGCTGTGCCTCGGCAATCCCAAAGTCGTGGCGTGGATCGAGAAGCAACTGGGAGACATTATTGAAAAATGGCATTTGGATTGGATTAAATGGGATCCTTCCACGACCGTAAGTTACGAGTGCAACCGCACCGACCACGGCCATGGGAAGACCGACGGCGCCTATGCCGCTTATCGCGGGCGGATGGAGATCATGCGCTATCTGCTCGAACGCTTCCCGAATCTCTCCGGATTCGAATGTGATCCGTCGCTGCAATACGCGCGAACCAACCCGGGCCCGCAGAATCTTCTGCCGGGTGGATATACAAACGAGTTCACGACCGGTCCCATGGTCAGTCCCAATGTGTGGGGCTCGCTCGCTGCAGCGGGAAAGGGCGATGCGGGGGGAGAATATCTCACGGGTCGCTGGTACAGCGCTTCCGCCCTCGACTATTATTTTCGCAAGCATTTCACGCATGGGGTGACCTTCGGCAATATCAATGGCATGTCATCGCAGTTTCTCTCAGCGGCTCCCCCGGGCTTCGTCGAGGCTTTCCAGCGCAATCTCTTGTTTTTCAAGCAGTACCGACATCTTCTGCTGGAGGATGTGTATCACCCGAGAGTAGCGGCGGCAGGGTGGAGTTCCATCCAGTATGTAAAGGAAGATTCGTCTGAGTCGGTGGTTTATATCTTTCGGGACAAGTCAGAGATCGCCGACACAATAATTCGCCTGCGCGGTTTGGATGCGACCGCAAAATATCGGGTGACCAGCTTGAATGACCGTCCATGGCGGGACAGAGTGATGACTGGCGAGGCCTTGATGAGTGGTATTGCTGCGCATCTTCCCAATGAATGGCTGGCCAAAGGTGATGGCGCCATTAGTGAATTTGCGGACCAGCAAAAATACGGCTCAGACATTTTGCTACTTCGACGCCTGCCGTGATTTGCGAGTTGGGCGCAGAGAGAGTGCAGGGGGACTGGAACGGTCGGGCCTTGGGCTAGAAGCCCTTCCGCAGGCTATCTAGCGATAGCGAGAGCCAGCTGCTGTTCCTGAGGAGGTCTCTGCATCTCGAATGACAATTACCGGGTCCCACACAATCGGATCGGCACGGTTCTCGCCATTGGGCTTCACCATGAATCGGATCTTGTCGCCGGCGGACACGCGGAGGTTTGTAATCTCGTAGGCGGTGGTCGCATCGTATTTGGGAAGAACCTCAGCCCAACCTTTGAGAGGCCATATCTGTTGCGAATTGTGCAGAATTCGCACAAAACACGAAGCCCGATTCTCGGCGCTGGGATCTTTGTGGATGACACCAGAAGTGCTCACCATGCCAGCCGACGGCACAATGAATGTGCGCGACAGCTCGTATTTCGCTCCTGGCTGCATCCAGATTCTCCCAATTCGGCCCAAACCTGATCCCGTCCATCGACCTTCATAACCTCCTTTGTCCCACACTAAGTCTCGGTAAGAACCGTCTTCGATCGCTTCTTCGTAAGCCCATTGCTTCATAGACTGTGTAGGAGAAAAATCTCCCAGGGCTTCGTATGTCGGGAGTTCACCCGCAGTCTTCAGCGCGGCCACAGCGGGGCTGCGATTGCCATCTCCGTCCACTGCTGCAACCTCATACTTTGCAACGATGTCATTGCGGGCGGATTCGGAGTGATCGAAGAAGAATGTTCCCTTTGCCGCCCTGCCAATAAGCATTCCGTTCTTGTGGATGTCGTAGTAGGAGATCCAATTGTTATCCTTGCCGGGGGACCATGTAATTTCGATGCCCTGCACTCCGAGATTTGTCCCCAGTCGCTTTGTCACGTTGGTCGGAGGGCTGGGAGGAACATGATCGGTTCCGGAACCGGGATAGTGAGGCAAGTTCAAAAATATCAGCTCCCCGGCGGCAATTTGGTCGAGACTGATGCCATCTGACATCAGCTTGGCGCCATTTTCGCGTAGACGCAGCTCGGAGATGCTGGCCCTTACGTCGTAGGTCTCGGCAGGCAAGAGTCCGCGCGGATAAATGACCACCGGTTTGGCAGAGGCATCGAGCTGAATCGGCGTTGTCAACCGGGCGTACTTGAAGCCCATCGCATCTGAATTGGTTTGGCTCATGTCTAGGTCAACCGTCGCAAGCACCTTGCTATCGTCAGCTCGCACCAACGATAGCGTATACGTTCCATGGTTGTTCCCCGGATCGAATTGACCCAACTGGGTAACGGTCATAGACTCGTCCAGTTGCAACTCCATTCCAAAGGAGCGGTCCGCCACTCGCCGTTCGGCGCCAAGCTTAACGATTTTGGTGACTAGCGACTCGTCGCCTGCGCCCACCTTATATTGCACATTCAGTGGACCGAATCCCTGCCCCGGCACACCATAAAATCGAAATGCACCGTCGACCGGGTCTTCGTAGATTCCGGTTTCAAGACCGGCCGCGGAAGTGGTTGTCATGCTGTTCATTTCTCCCGGTCCGCCACGATATTGGTCAGTTGAACCCGCAGCAGATTTTGACAGCCTGCTGGTCACGATATAAGTCGAACCGTGCTTCGTGTGTTTGGTGAGAATGACACCCTTCGTACTGTCCCGGTTCATCCTCTGGAAGTACCAGATGGCGTCATCGTGGTCTACCTTGGGGCGAAATACATGACTCCATCGACCAGCCACTCCTTGCGCCACCAGATAGTGATAAATCTCCCAGTCCTTGCGGATCAATTCCACATCGGGTCCGTCGCCCGGATCTCGATACCAGGTCGGATTCATTCCCAGGTGTGTTCGGTCAGTCGCCGGGTCGTAATACGTGTGGTCGAAATCAACCACATTGTGGAGCTTGTCGGGCGGAACCAAAAGGGAAGTGTAGTAGGAGCTGTATGGTCCGACGCCCCCGTCCGTGTATTCACCCGACTCCGCCAGACGGGCGATATCGTAGCTGATCCAGCGCCCTCCTCCGTCACAAGCGTCGATCCCGCTTTGGGGATGATCGCTCTTGAAACGCTGGAGCAGTTTGCGAAAAGTTTGATCGGCGGCAAGCGAATCCGAATCGTTGGCACTCGCCGCGGGCGCAATGTCATAACGCCACTGAAAATCTCCCCATGCGCCGACTCCTTCGTCCAACAATCGGCTTTGCCAGTCCGCAGTCGCCGGGATCGACTGTTCAAGAGTCTGCTGGCCCGGGATCATCCAGTCCGGGTGCTGCTGCGCGACTCTGGACTCCGGTGTGGCCAGGAAGGTCGGGTACCACAATACCCATTTCATGCCGTGCTTGCGCAGGTAATCATTCGTCCTTTGCCACTCGGGCCCATTCCACGTACCCCACTTGTCGTACCAGCCCGCATCGTCCCACAGAATATCTGTGCCTGTTTCGCGCAGAAGATCGACGTAGCGCAGGTCGAGCGCCAGGCGTCTTCCCCAGTTATCGGCGCTGGGAGTGCCCCCGGCACCAATCCAAGGGTCTGGCCAATCGACCGCCCACCGAGTCTTGGCGAAATATTCTGGATTTGTGAACTCCCACAAGTAAGCATATTGCCAATCCAGCAGTTGGTTTCCGATTTCATCGACACCACCGGAGAACGGCGCCATGAACGCTTTTGGAGTTTCTATCTGCGCGCCCGGCGCTAAGTCTTTTTCGAAGCCCGCCAATAAAAGGCTCATGGTCAGCGGCGAGCCCTCTTGATCGCCTATCTCGAAGCGCCAATGGCCAAGATAGTCCCAACCCACAGCCACGCCGTCGGTGGCCTTGCGATTGAGCAGAAAAATCAGTGGCAGAAAACTGCTGTAGCTACCTGCTTGAATGCCCCCGTTGGAATCGAGAGTCCGACGGTAACTCGGGCTTGCGGCCTCGGTCTTCAGAAGTTGACTACCGTTGTAATTGCCTCCACCAGTTAAGTAGTTGAATTGGAGATCCTGCGCTATGGAGCCAAGGACGCGGGAATGCAGGAACTCGACGTTGCTCAAGTGGATCGGTTTATCTGATGAGTTATGTAGTTCCATCCACTCGCGAGTTACGGCGGTCCCAGGATAAATAACATAACTCTTTCTAACATGTATACTCGCAGCTGCCACGTCGATGTCAAGTCGCAGTTCGCCCTGGTTACCCTTGGCAACATGCTCACCACGAAGTTCCCACCGCCAGTTGGAGGCACTTACATCCTGGCCGTTTACAAAGAAGCGAATCTCAGCGGGAGTAGCGATTGCGTCTTGATACTCTCGCCCCGACACTTTATTACGAAGTGACACCAAAGATAACCGTCCGCCGGAGAGACGGATCCTTCGCTCCATCAGCGACGTACCCAGAATCCATTCGTTGCCTTCACGGCGCACATACCCATCCCGGCTCTGAAGATTAGTTTGGGCACATAACAGCGAAGCCGCCGCACTGAGAATTGATATTTGAATCAGAATCGCGCGGCGAAATGAAATTCGGCTCCTCCTCTGGCGCGCCGTCAAAGCACTGCCTCCATCGCACAATTGGTTGTATCCACCGAGTTCAAACGCAGCCTGGCCAAGCGGCAAGTGGCCAGTGGGCTTCTTCCTCGATTTCCAGGAGACGGTTGTACTTTGCCAGGCGCTCAGACTGCCGGATCGATCCATTCTTAAATTGATCGGCTCGCCAGCCGACAGCCAAATCTGCCGCCCAGTGGTCTTCGGTTTCGCCGCTGCGAACGCTAAGCGTGACCGACCAACCTGCCGCCCGCGCTTGCCGGTAGGCCTCAAGCGCTTCGGTAAGCGTCCCGATCTGATTGACTTTCAGCAGCAAAGCATCGCAGGCGTGCGTTTCAACCGCACGTCGTATGCGGACGGGGTTCGTGCACAAGAGGTCGTCTCCCAACGTGAGCGCACGACCGCCGATCGCTCGACGAAGCTTGGGCCAGTTCTCCCAGTCATCTTCTGCCAGTCCGTCTTCTACGCTTAAAATCGGGTATCGATCGAGCCACCGGGTAATTGTTTGGATCATCGCAGCGCTGTCCAGAACCTCCCCATCTTTGTGGTACCGGTGGTCCTGGTAAAAATGCGAAGCGGCAACATCAATGCCGAGAAAAATATCCTTGCCGGGAGAATAACCTCCCCGCTCGATCGCTTCCACAGCCAGGCCCAACATCTCTTCGGCAGACCGGCAGGGCGGCGCCAGGCCGCCTTCGTCCGCCGTGAGAAGGCGCATCCCATACTTTCGCAGGATAAGGTCGGCAGCCGCCTGATAAACATTGAACGCAGAGACTAGAACCTCATCAATGGTTCGCGCCGACATCGGTATGATCAGCACATCCTGCACTGATACTTGCTGTCCCGCATGCTTCCCACCGCTGAAAAGATTGATAGTCAGGCGAGGCAGCCTATTCACGGAAGCACCCAGCATGTCGGCGAAATGCTGGTAAAGAGGAATGCCACGTTCCCTTGCGTGGGCTCGCGCGAAGGCGACGGATACGGCCAGAATGGCATTCGCGCCGATTCGCGATTTGGTGGCAGTTCCATCGAGCGCGATCATCGTCCGGTCCAATTCAGCCTGATCGGTGAACTGACGCTCACCCAGTGCGCCCTGAAGTTCTCCGCCAATATTTGCTGCCGCCCGACGGCAGCCCAAACCCTGATATCGCTTTGGATCCCCGTCCCTAAGCTCGAAAACTTCAGCACTCCCGGTCGATGCGCCCGAGGGTACGGATGCGGAAGCGCCGATCCCACCGTCCAGGACGCAGGTTGCTAGGACCGTGGGTCTGCCGCGGCTGTCGAGAATCTCTCGGCCGGAGAGTCGCTCAATTTTGGGCATAGGCTTCGATCTTGTGAACAAACTCAGCGATCAAATCGGGTACGCTACTCGGAGGCTTCACCATAAGGGCGAGGACGGTATCCCTTTGTCGTGTTGTCTCCTCGGGCGTCAGGTAGTCCAGCGGCGACTTTCCCGCCACCCGCGCCAGCAAGCATCCAAGGGTATGACGCACGACCCGCGGCTCCAGCGCCGCCGCCCAATTCAGCCGCGCAATTTCTTTGCAATACACCTGCCAGAACACCTCCGCAACGGTAGCCAGACGAGCACGATCTTTGGCCAAGTGATGTGCCTTGCTGAGGAAGTGCGTCAAAGCAAACCCTACGTCAAAAGCCGGATCTCCGAAGTGAACCACTTCGTAATCGAGCAGAATCAATTTGCCCCGATATATGAGCGTGTTCTTGGGGCTGAAATCGCCGTGAACCAGACTGTCTTTGTGATTTAACGTTTCCCGGGCCAGCGCGTTAAGAAAGGCGGCGGCTTCTGCAGTCTTCTGAGCTGTATAAAGGTAGTATGGCTCCAATCGCAGGTTTACGAAGTACGTCGTGTCTGCAAACACCCTACAAGTTTCCGCCCCGCAATTCGACGACTCGCGATGAATTGCGCCAAGAAGCAAGCCGAATTGCTCGAAATGGTTTGAAACAATCTGGCCCGATAGCAAGACGGATTTCCAGTTTTCGTGTTCTTCCGGTATTGCTTCCATGCCCATCAAGTGGTTCGCCATGTCTTCAAAGATGAAACCAGGAGTCGTTCCCGGCGGGGCCGAGCGATTAAGCCAGCGTAACGCCTTCGCTTCTACGCCGATCCTCTCCGGGCTGCTGAACCAGTCTACGTTGACTCGCAATTTTGCCAGCGCCTGTTTCAAAACCCAGGCGTGCCCATCCGCCCATGCCACCCTCACTGTCCGGTTCGACACTCCGCCCGGAAGTTTTTTACATGCGAGCGCCTCATCCATTTTTGCGTACCTGTGCTCCCTCAGGTAATCGCGTAAGGCGTCAAACTCTTCGATGTCGAACTCCATTTATTGTCAAGTCCTAAGCTGAGATGACCACCTATCACCTGCCGCGGTCCGCGCCACCGAGCAAGACGACTCGGGCGAACAGACCCGTCGTATCGCCGGAATTCGTCTTGTTCTTACCATACCCAACAGCAAATGTGACGGTGTCCTTAGTTTTCATTTCGATTTGACCTGAATACGCCGCCGTAGGGCTCGCCCCCTGTACCTTGCGGAACGCCGGATCTCCTCCGTAGCCATCGATGTCGGCGTCAAAGAGGGACGTGCCATTGTGCAGCACATGCACATCCGTCGTAGACCATAAATGGACGCCCGCGAATTGAGCGCTTATCTTGTAGGTACCTGCCACGGGCGCCACGAAGCGAACCAGACTGTATTGGCCGCTATTACTCGCTTCCATGGCGACCTCGCCGCCGCGCACGACCCAGCCATTCGGTGAAGGCCAAGCCTGCGACTGCTTCGTGGTGTTATAAGCGATGTAGGGGTAATAACCCGGGCCCGGCCCGCTGCTGGCGTCCGGATGCCAGAAGCCGACTGGGCCGGTTATGTCAGCATGCTTGTCGAATCGAAATTGGTCCGGCGCAAGTGAGTTGGTTGCAGAATATCCATACTGCCAACCCTTGTTGGGGTTGTTCTGGAGAGAGAAGTCGTCAGACAAGTCGAAAGTCGTTTGTGCCTGCGCACGCAGGCAAAGACACATGACTATGAACAGACCGAGTGAATATTTCATCGGTGTATGCTCCTCTGCTTGCTAAGTTGGCGGTAACAGGCGTATACACTCGCTGAGAACCGGGTCGATCTGGGGTCAATGAGCGAAATGGCGATATTACGCCAATGACTCCGGTTCAGTGCTTGCACACCCTGCCTGCAAAGTCTATTATGTTGACAATACTGTTGACAATATGAAATGCATAAATTAATCTTCTCACCGCCCGGCGACGGTTTTTTCACGGTTTCGATGCCAATTGGTAATTGCTGAGCAATCGTTCGACGCAATTAAGAGCCACCGCACGATGTGCAACATCCTTTGGAAATCAATGCCTATAATTAGAATCGTAATCGTAGGCGTCGTTCTAGTAGGGCTACTCTTGGGCCCGAATTATGCCTGTGCGCAATCTCCGCACTCACTGGAGATTCGGTCCGCATCTCTGTCGGTCTCGCTTGATCGCGCGTTTCCCCGCGTTTACAACTATCAGGCAGCAAGCGGGCGCAGCATCCCGGCAGCGCTGCGTTCTCTGCGTTCGACCGTCAAACTGAACGGGCAAACGTACACGCTCGGCGATCTTGCCGTCAGTGTTCAGGCAACCTCATCGGTGGCGAATTACTCGATGCGCGTCGCATCGCTTGATTTGCAGCTGGACTGGCGGCTGGAAGTGAAAGGCAACGAACTTAGCTTCGATCTGACCAAAGTGCTTGAGCATGGAAGCTTCCGCCTGGAAACATTGGAATTTCCCGACCACTATCTGGTCCGAGTGCCCGCAACTGGGGGCAAAGGGGAAGCCTATCGCGGCGAATACGGTCGGCAAAAATGGAAAGATTCATTCTCGAATCTTCTTTGGCAGTCGACTGCGCATTTTATGAACATTGGCGAAGAGGATGGAGAACCATTCCCCAAAGACGCCAATTGGGCTTCGGCTGATGTGCCGGGAGTTGTAGCGACCATCTCCGACAACATCCCCTACTGGAAACTCAAGACTCAAGTTTTGGGCGGCGAAGGTCCGGGCACGGATTTTGCAATGTGGCTCGGTACTTACTACTACCGCATCGCTGGCGACGTGCAGCCACTGCTTCAGTCGCGCGTTGCAGTGCTTACCGAAGATCGGAATCACGATGGTGCCGTCAACTGGATGGAAGCTGCTCTGTGGCATCGCGACCACATGCGGACACCGAGCAATACCTACGAACCGAAGACTATCGTTTACATCGTTTTTATCGATTGGGTAAAGCCGGTCAAAGAGCCGCCGGGTGGTTACGCTCCGCCGATTACTTCATTCGCCGAAACCCTGGAAATTGTGCGTGCGGTCGCCAAGGTGACAGGCAACGCCAAACAGCGAGTGACTCTTGTTGGATGGCAGTTCACGGGGCACGACACCGGCTACCCGGGATTGAATCAAGTGAACGAACGAGCCGGTGGAGCCGCGGCATTGCGAAAGCTGGTGAAAGATGCGGCCGAATATAACGCGAACATCGAGTATCACATCAATCTCAACGATGCCTATCCTGGAAGCCCGCTTTTCGATCCGAGCGTGTTGCAATTTAATCGTGAAGGCAAGCCTTACATCTGGTCTTATCAGTTTGAAGGCGGCCCGCCGGACTATCGGATTTCCAATACCAAACAATTCCGCTCCGGCTACTTTCAGCGGCGTGTTAATTCATTTCTAGATACAGTCCCGGTTTCGGAAGGCATCCGTCTGGATACGTTCCGCAATTGTGACATTAGTGTCGGCCCTGGCGAAGACATAGGCATTGTTTCCGAGACAGTTTACGGCGCCAAAATCCTTGAGTGGTTTATGGAGCGCGGCATCGTTCCTTTGACTGAAGGACCTGTGGATGCCTACTACGGAAAATCAGAGGGCGTGCAGCATCGCTTCGTGATCTCCGATCCCTTCCAGCTCCTGATGATGCAAGGAAAGCTCTACGGTGGCGGCAAATCTCAGGAAGGCGTGGGACAGGCATTGGGCTGGTCCATGAATCTAGGCTACTCGTTTCGAGCGACCAACGAGATGGGTGGTTTGCATCTCGATAAGTACAGCGAAGCCGAGATCGCGGACATGTATTACCTCGGCAATCTCACCCAATCCTATTTAACCAAGAAGAATCTGATTTGGCTCGGGACCGAAAAAGTTGGCGAGAAGCAAGTGGAAAAGAATGGAAAGACGGTCGCTGTGCCTGTGAATAACTACATCGCCCGATTCAATGATGGAACCCTGTCAACGGTCAGGGACGATGGGTATTGGACAGTGGTCGACCACGACTTCAAAAGTGTTG
>Ga0209736_1000126_pt1 | contig 24067 bp, 15 predicted proteins | sample BlaSpr_A8_Ref_M3_FD_187992 | JGI IMG/M metagenome (GOLD analysis project Ga0209736, IMG submission 187992) | Forest soil microbial communities from Thunder Bay, Ontario, Canada - Black Spruce, Ontario site 2_A8_Ref_M3 (SPAdes) (version 2) | ecosystem: Environmental > Terrestrial > Soil > Boreal...
CCTAAGAATGATTTTCTCTATTCTTCTCGGGTTTATCGGGCGGAAATTCGGGACTAAAATCCACCGCAACGAGCCGCTCCTCGCGCGTCGATGTGTGCGATAGGAGGCAGACCCGCGGCATGCGATCTGTCAGGATGAATTCTAGTGGGCAATACAACTTTCCGGAGCGCAGAGTTTGCGAACGCTGGATACGACTCCCACGATGTTGACTTCCGGCCTCCCATGAGCGTACTTTCCTGCAATAACCTTCTGGGTGGGTCCCTTTCACGAATGCAGTCTGCGGACGCAAACTCTCTCATCCGGGGGGGCAGACGATGATCAAAACAAGTGGCACGGTTGACTCGGTTCTGAAACGCAAAGGAAGCGAAGTCTGGTTTGTCACGCCAGATCAAACCGTCTACGAGGCCATTGAAAAAATGGCCGACAAGGCAGTGGGGGCGTTACTCGTGATTTCAGACGGCAAGCTTGCGGGCATCATCTCGGAGCGCGATTACGCCAGGAAGGTCATCCTCAAGGGAAGATCTTCAAGGACGACCTTGGTCAAGGAGATCATGACAAGCCCCGTGATTTTCGTGACCCTTGACCAAGCCGTGGATGAGTGTATGCATCTCATGACGAGGAACCGCATACGTCATCTTCCGATTGTGGAAAACGAGAAGGTGCTCGGAGTTGTCTCAATCGGTGACCTGGTGAAGTGGGTTGTCTCAGAGCAGGAAGAAACTATCGAGCACCTGCAAAACTACATCTCGTCTAAGTACCCCACCTGATACCTTTGCCTCCAAACTGTTTCGGCCAAGAAGCCGATTCTGGGTTGTTCCGGCGGGCCCAACTTTCTTCACTTGGGTGTGTAGTCGGAAAACCGTAGATTTGAACTAACACTTCACTTGATTGAGGATCGGGCGACTTCTCCGGTAACGCTGATCGTGGTGTGCCTATGCGTGGTTGCAAGACCGTTCCCAGAACGCTGTTTGTGGACCGCACAGCACTTCTCCGTGTACGCTGCGCACAAGAAATCAAGAACAGTTGCGGCGAGTTTCAAGGAGGAAATCCATGATTATTTGGGATCTGTGCGGCGAGGCTAAAGGATTGCGTGGAGAAGGAAATCGAGGGCAAGGAATATGATTTCTGCGCCGAATGCTGGAAGCCGTTCGAGCAAAAGCTAATGCGGAAAGGCCGAACGAAGAGTCGGGATGTAGTACTCTTGCCACCGGCGACGCTGTTCCAGGAAAAAGAAAATGAAGAGCAAGAGCCCGCACGCTCGCGCTTCGTAACACACCTCGCGATGTAATGCGGTTATGCTCACCTCTCAAACTGTTTGATCCGCATCGGAGGGGACACAAGGGTATACCGCTGAATGACGGCGTAGCACTCACATGCCTGGCTTTCGAGTGCACCACGATTCAAAATCTTCACTGCCCCACGATTGTATTTAATGATGTTCATTCTCTGAAAAAGACCGGCTGCCAGGGACACGCTTGGCCGGTCCGTACCGAGCATGGTCGCAAGAAAATCGTGAGTGATGCGAAGCGTCCCGGAATCAACTCTGTCGTGAGCCATAAGCAGCCAGCGCGCGAGACGATGATCGATGTCATGCAGGCGATTACACGCTGCCGTTTGCGCAACGTGTAGCCCCAGCATCATGGTGTAACGCTCCAGGATTCGTTGAAGATCGGGAGTGGAATGTAACACTTTTTTCAAGTCCCGGATTTTAACTCTGAAACCATTACCCCCAATTTGCATTACTTCACGAAGAGGGGCACGGGTTACACCCACGACCGCTGGCAGCCCTACAACGCCTTCGCTCCCCACGATTCCTGCTTCGACGGTCTTTCCGTTTGCCATTACGACGACGAGAGAGATCAAACCTTCATTCGGGAAATAGACAAATCTAAATGTCTGGTGCGCCTCATGAAGCCTGAGATGAGATGGCAGCGCCACATATTCGAGGTGAGGGCGGATCACGTGGAACTCCGCGTCGGTCATCGCTAAGAGAATCTTGTTGCGTATTGGTTTTCCGGCAGCGTTGGCCCGTTTGCGGGCCCGCATAACTTCCGGCGGTTTGCGTTTCAAAACGATCCTTCCTTAGTTGGTATTCACACAACCAAAACGCACTCTGCGAATGTGACGCCAAGAACTCTAAAACGAGCCCTTGCTTAGTTGGAGTGTGGCCTCTGGTTTTATACGGGGAGGCGTTACAATCGCAAGCAAAAATCAGCTATGTAGCGTACACTACAGAACGAGCTTTCGAGCCTCGCAGGAAGAGCGGCGCTCCCGCGCCAAATATGTCGATTCGCATTCTGATTGCCGACGATCACAGTGTTATCCGAAGGTTATTGAGGGCTTTGCTGTGGACCTGCGCGGAAAGAAGATTTGTGGCGGAGCCGAGAACGGCCAGGATGTTGTTACGGCGCTGCTGAATAAAAAATCTTAGGGTAACAAAGCGCTGACCGATCAGTGGCTCATAAAACGAGGGGGCTTGTTCAAATGAAGAAGAGCGACCTGACAGCAAAACAGTTGTTGTCTGTCCCCTGTACTACTTGCGGTGCCGCTGCCGGTAAGCGTTGTATATTGCATTCAGGTGGTCTGCGCTCAGGACCACATCTAGACCGGAAGCTTTCCGCTGCCGAAGCAATTGGAGCGAAAAGAACTTCCCGTCCTGCACGTCGATAAATCCCCTTCCGACCAACAATCCGAGATATGCGGTCGTAAGCCCAGTTACGAACAGTGATCTGGAAGTATGCCGCTTTCCAATAAGCGCGAAAGTTGGTGCTTACTCGTGTAGGACAACACTCAGGAGGGAAGAATCCGACGTGGAGGCCGTCGTTGTTGTTTGCGCTATACCTAGTCAGGTGATGTCTCTATGCGGCGCATCATTTTAGTCAAGAAGTCCTTAATTGATTGGTAATGGTCTAGCTTGAATCGGTTGCTTAGTGACAGTGTCACAAATTGAGTGCTACTTCTTCGAAAGCTCGCTCTTGAAATGGCTTTCAACATCTTCACGGCTCAGCGGGTTTCCCGCTTTGGCTAATACAGCTGAATAGACGACCACATTTCTTTCAATCTGAGCGGTGATAAATGCCCCGTCTTCCGGCAGTTCTTGGTAGATAAACTTCACTTTTCTACCGTCTTCAAGTGTCTTGATCCAGTCTTCGTCTCGCATTTTCGTAGCTTGTACCTACGACGTCCCAAAGACCGCTGCGACCTATTCAGTCTTTGGCCTCGATGCTCTTGGCGGCTTGACGCAAACGTGGGCAGCAAACTCCTTGTCACGCTGGGCTTCGTACCTCCGCTTCATTTCATCGAGTGATCCGCCAACGAGCGCACTAGCAGGCTTAAACATCCAGTTACACTCGGAACAACCGAAGCCCTGAAAGTTCTGGTTCTCAATCCATACCAGCTTGCGTGGCATGCCCGCAGTATACGCCCCAAACCATGTGTAAAACAGAACAGTGTCCGGAGGCTGGCACATGCTTAAAAAGCGGGGGGGAGCTGTCCCATGCCCCAAGAAAGTGACGCCTTAGGTGTTCAAGATTGGACACGGCGCCTGAACACGACGAGGGCTACAGTCGCCAGCCGTTCGGCCAAGGCTCATGCCATGCTGTCATCGGAAGAAGGCAGCACAGTGAATTACGAACTAAACTGCCCCGCGTGGTACAAGCCGTATGCTGAAGTTTTGTTTGAGACCGACTTTGAGAGATTGTTGACAATATTGGCAGCCACAGAAGTAGCAATCTTCCAGCGCCATTGGGAATCAGCTGCTGACCGAGACGCATCGCGCTTGTTTTGCGACCGAGTTGCGCCCAGGTGTTCAACTCGGTCGAGCAGCACGCAGATCGGAGAACATCGAGTCTTGTAAAACCCCGGCCAGCGAAGAGCTGTGAACTCGTAAGCCCTTCCCATACTCGATGTAGCCTTGCTTCTTGAACTTATTCATAAAATAAGAGACTCGGCTTCGGGTTGAGCGAATCAATCCTCCGAGTGTCTCTTGGCTGATCTTCGGGATGACCGTGGTTGGCTTGCGTATCTTGTCGTAGCGGGCGATTAGCAATAGTGCGCGAGCCAACCGTTCCTCACAGGAGCATAAGTGTTGGTCGATTAGGTCCTCTTCGATCCGGATGTTCCGTCCAAGCAAGCAGGCGATGAAATGGTCTGAGAACTCATGGCCATTGTGGAGAGCGCGCATCATCTCTTTCTTTTCGATGACCAGGACCCTACATCGCGTGAGCGCTGTAGCGCTCGCCGTGCGGAACGCTTGACCCGTCATGCATCCCGCATCGACGTAGTCTCCACGATGTAGAATAGCGAGGACCGTCTCCTTGCCCCGCTTCGACTTAACCGTGAGTTTCACTTGCCCTTTCTCGATGTAGAACACTTCCTTGCTGGCGTCGCCCTGTGAAGAGATGGCCTGCCCCTCACGAAATAAGACGATTATGCTTTTCGCATCCATCTTTGTTAGAAAAACTTCAGGGTGAAAAGCCTTCCGGCGTTGACGAGTCATTGGGGTCTCAGAGCCTCTGCTGTTGATCTCGGTGGATAGCCGTTTTCAAGACCAAATGAATAGCACACTTGGCCCGGAGTTTATGTGCGATTGTGCACTATCCGCAGATTGCCACCAGTAATCGGCCAAGGGTGGCGGGCTAAGTCCGTTACCGGAATCGACCGTGAAAACGCCTCCGAGGTCAAAAGGCAAACTCCGGTTGAGATGTTGACGTTCGAACAGAATGGAATATCGTTCTCTCCATGAAACCAGTTTTCAGCCAGTTGCCCGCGAAGAGAGCCCCTAGCGAGTTCGGGAGAGTGAATGCCAGCCAAGGAGCGCGACGGCTTGCCGGCGTATCAGAGAATCCAGAGTGGTATTCGCAAGCGCATCGAATCCGGCCAATTGCATCCCGGTGATGCTGTCACCTCGGAACGCGACCTCGCAAGGTTCATCAAGTGAGCTTGATGACCGCGCGTCACGCGCTCGCCTCCCTCGAAAGGGAAGCAATCGTAGTTCCACGGCCAACGTATCGCGGAATCTGAGTGCATGACCAGCCGCTACCTTCTTATCAGCGCTTGGCCCGGTCTTTAATCTCCTTGGCCAGCCTCTCGATTTGCTGTGCCTCCTTGACTATCGTGACTGACATCGTGGATGTGCTGTCCGTCATTTTCATTTGCTCTCGAAGCACAAAAACTAACGCGTATAGTTTTTCGATGTCACTCTGCAGTTCCGCTTGGTTTTGCTTGTCGATTGACTTGGGATCGGGCCCTTTGACGGCAGGTCCGTTCAGGCCGGGCGGGAAATTCGGATTGGGTGCGTTCGGAGAGGGGCGCGGTTGGGGTGGGCTAGGCACCGCCTTTGGCCCTTGGGCGCTCGAAAAGAGCGCCAGTGTCGCGAGCGCCGCAGCGAGCACTGTCGCAGTGATCGTGATTCTTGGTCGCGAGTCTGACATGGATACCTCCAGCATTTCCGGTTACGGAATCGCGGTTGCCGCCAAGTCTATACCACTTTTAAGAAAAAACCTGATCCTCTTTGGCGTGAGCGCGGTCCTTCGCCGGGGAATGTACGCTCAATACAAGCCAGTTACTTTTCGACAAGAAACGATTGTAAGTTTTCGGGATGACCTGCGTTCCTCGATGGGATGATTTCGGAGCGGATGGCGGCAGGCAAAAACCGTCGACTGCAACAAATGCGGCATCGTTGCCTCGCAGCCTGCATGCCACAAATTTAGTAAGTTGCGCTTAAGCTAGATACGAATCCAGGGAGGATTATTTCGAGGATTCAGTAATCCTTATCGATTCGTTCTTCTATCCGGGAGAAGGCAGCGGGTTCAGTGGGGAGTTGGCGGCGGGAGCTTGACCGTGCTTTTCACCCCCTGGCCTTCAACAATCGTGTAGATGGCGTCGGCGGGAATATTTCGCAGAGTCTCGACGCTGCCATTGGGCCAGCGGATTTCCACTTTGTCCATCACGGAATCGCCCGCCAATCCGAAATGCAAGCGCGGATCATTGGTTGAAAGATAGCTAGAGCCGGCTTTGACCTCTTCGATTTGCCTGCGCGAGGCGGAAGTGACGGTGATTCGAGCGCCCGCGGCTCCGCGATTGCTTTTCGTTCCGACTAACTTGAAAAGCGCGCGATGGTTGGAATTTCTCGTGTCGTTCAAGAAGAGAGAAGGTGGCGCTCCCACATTGAAAATCACCATGTCGATGTTGCCGTCATTGTTGATGTCACCGAAGGCCACGCCGCGGCGCGATTGTATGGCCCCGTCGTTCAACCCTGCGGACCCTGAAATCTCATTGAACGTGCGATCGCCCTTGTTGCGGTAGAGCAGAAGCGGTTCACGATACTTGACGTTCTTGGGGACGCTGTCGACATCCGGATAAACGTGGCCGCTGGCGATGAGCAGGTCGGGCAGGCCGTCATTGTCAAAATCGGCGAAACCCGTTCCCCAGGAAACATACGGGAGCGAACTTTGCGCGATCTTGGCGGAATAGGTGAGGTCGATGAAGCCTTGATCGCCTTGATTTAGATAGAGACCTTTCGGCTGGTCCGCGTAATCGGTGATAACGAAATCAAGTTTTCCATCGCGGTCGAAATCGCCCATATCCACCCCCATATTACCCACCTCGTGGCCCTCCGGACTCAATGCCACGCCGGAAAGCATCGCCACCTCTTCAAATGTTCCGTCGTGTTTGTTGTGGTAAAGAAAATTGGGGCCGGTGTCGTTGGCCACCAGGAGGTCTGGCCATCCTTGATTGTCATAGTCGCCCCATACGACGCCCAAACCAAAGTGCCCGGCGGGGTCGTCCATGCCCGCTTTTTTGGAGACTTCTTCAAAGGTACCGTCACCGCGGTTGTGAAATAAGAAATCAGTTTCGCCATCCATGGTCCAGGGATTTTCTACCGGCAAGCCTTTATGAAAAAAATTCTTGGACGGATTTTCCGCGGTGGGTAGGTGATTCAGGTCCGTATGCACGTAACGCGAAACAAATAGGTCCAGGTGGCCGTCGCGATCATAGTCGGCCCACGCTGCCCCCGCGCTGAAACCTCCGCCGGCAACGCCTGCCTTCCCGGTAACGTCTTCAAACTTGCAGTTTCCCAGGTTGTGATACAGCACGTTGCCGCCGTATCCCGTAACATAAATATCGGGCAAGCCATCGTTGTCATAGTCCGCGACCGCGATTCCCATGCCCCATCCTTTGTGAGTTAGCCCGGCCCCTTTGGTGACATCCGTAAATTTTAGACTCTCTCCCTGATGGTAGAGCGTAACCATGGGCACGCCGCCACTCTTTGCTTGTTCAATCGTGGCGTCGTTTACAACCAGGATGTCGAGCTTCCCATCATTGTCGCAATCGAATAGCGCGACTCCGCCGGAAATCGTTTCTACCACGTAGTGCTGCTTCATCGAACTGAAAGGTACTTTGGTAAGGCCTGCCTCTATGCCAACATCGTGAAAATGAATCGATGGGTTTTGAGCCCAAGTGAGCGTCGGCAGTATACAAAATAGGAGTGAATGGGCGAGCAAGCGCATAGGCAAAATTTATCGATCCAAAAGGATTCTATGGCAAAGCAGTGTGCCGAGAAAGGGCCGAGAATTTCTAGTTTGTTTTGCCGGTGTAGGCTAAGATTTCTGGCAGGGGGATTGTTTTGAGCGCTTTTCAGAGCAAGCACGTTCCCGGAGATCGGCGAGGTGTTCCGACGTCGAAGAGAAGGATCGCGTGCGCTTGCATCGCTCTATTGTCTTTCCATTCGCCGGGAACCGTGTGGGCCCAAAGCGCCGAACTAGCGAGCGTGTCCACCCTGATGGAGCAGGGAAACTTAGTGGAAGCCGAGCAACGGTTGGACCGGTATTTGTTGAAGCTGCCGCACTCGGCCAGGGCTAATAATCTCTTGGGTAAAGTATATTTCCGCCAAGGGCGCTATGAGCAGGCGGAGGACGCGCTTCAAAAAGCTATCTCTGGCGAGCCTAGTCTCGCTGAACCTCGTCTTAACCTTGGAGATACCTTTCTTGCGGAAGGAAAGCTGCAGTCGGCAGTAACCGCTTACCAGGGCGCTTGTAAGATCGCGCCGCATGACGTCCGGGCCAATCTCGCCTTGGCGAAGCTATTTCTGGGTACGGGAGAATTCGCGAAGTCCTTAGAAGCCGGCGGAAACATTCCCGCGGAAAAGCGTACCGCGGAACTTTTGCCCACACTTGCGGCGGACTATTTCGGGCTCCAGCAGCCGGAAAAGGCCGGTGTGGAAATTCAAGCCATGCTGCAAGCGGCGGACAAGCAGCCGGACCTAGTCCCTGAATTGGCGGAATTTTTTCTGGTTCACGGAGATTTTAAGAGTTCTCAGCAGTTGCTTGCGTTGGCGCAAGCGAAACAGCCGGCCACGGATCGTTTTCTGATAGATCTCGCGCGCACGCAAGCTGGATTGGGGCAACTCAATGAAGCGCAGAGCACGCTGGAGGGCGTGCTGGAGCGCACGCCGGAGTCTCTGGATGCGTTAGTTGCTGCGGGGCAGGTGGCTAAACAACAATCGGATTGGGCTGCCGCGGGGGAAGCCTTCTCTCTCGCCGCCAAACTTGCGCCGGAACGACCGGATATTTTGTATGGACTGGCTTCAGCACAACTCTACGGTAATCAGACCACCAGCGCGTTGAAGACTGCTCAAAAGCTACACTCCCTGGCTCCTGAGGACTTGCGGTCAACCTACTTGCTTGCGCTCGCTCTGTTCGGCGTCAAGCAGCGGGAGGAGGCCAAACAGTACGCCGAGCAAGTACTGACCGCCCACCCGGACGACCGTGAGATGAACCTCATTCTGGCGGATATAGCGTTCAACGATGAGCACAATTTGTCGGTTGCGCGGAAGCACGTGGACATCTGCCTGAAGCCAAACCCTGAGGATCCGGGTGCGCTCTACTATTTGGGAATGATTCAAAAAATGGAGGGCGACGTAAGCGGTGCGATCAAGAGCCTGTCAAAAAGTGTGACTGGTAACCCCAGGAATGCCGACGCGCAAGGCGCTCTCGGTGCTCTGTACCTTCAGGCCGGAGACTTGCCGGGGGCGATGCGATCGCTTGAGCAAGCTGTGCTTTTGGCCCCGGAAGAGTCTCAGAACCACTACCAACTGGCGCTTGCTTATTCGCGGTCCAATGCGCCAGACAAGGCGAAAGCCCAATTGGAAATCTACCAGCAGATGAAGGCGAAGGAAGTCAAAGAGGCCAAGGATTTCAAGGGACCATCGACCAGTGAAGTGCCAATGATGAGAATATCTCCCCGTCCCTAGCTGGAACTGCCGGTCAGGCTAGAGTTACTTGGTAACCGCAGCTCGAGTTGCCACATTTCTGATATAGAGCAGCGAAATGAAGCAAGGATATACTGATCTCGATAGGTCGGATCCATAAACCAGTAGATTCCACAATTTGTCCTTTCTACCGACGAAGTATCGCGGCAAAACCAGTAAGTTAATAAAAGTGAATGACTTGCAGGACAGTTCCCACATCGAACTACTAAAGTCCGCGACCTGTCCTGGTCTCTAGAATAACTATATTTTTCTGCAGAATATCAATATTTCTGCTTGACAAGATATCCCACCTTAATGATATATAGCGCCTAATAGAAAAGTACTACTCGTGAGTGGGTTCATTGATTTCTGTTTTCCTTTTTTTCGAATGGGTGCCTTGCGGTTGAGTTCCCCGCAGCCGATGAGCGTGTGCGGAATTCAAACGTAGGCACGGGGTGAAAATAATTCCTCGAGGTGTAAGCGAATGAAAATTCAAACGAACAAGGCAAATGCGGCGAGCGGACTGTTGAGCGTTGTTGCCGGAATGCTTGTCGCATTCCTGCTCCTGCTCTCGCCGCTTGCAACTAATGCGCAGAACTATGCGGGATCGGTTCGCGGCACGGTGACTGATCCGACCGGCGCGGCAGTTCCGGGCGCCGAGGTTACACTCCGCGACGTTGGCACCAATTCCACTTCCCACACCAAGACGACTGAACAGGGAGAGTATGCTTTTCCAGTCGTCAACGTCGGCGTATATGAAGTCTCCGTCAAGCACGGCAGCTTCAAGGAATTCATCGCCAAGGACGTGGAAGTTCACGTTTCGACCGCCACGGAAGTGAATGCCAAACTGGAATTGGGCTCCTCCAACGAGGTAGTCAGTGTCGAAGCGAGCGACATTCAAGTACAAACGACTACCGCTGACGTCGGCGCGGTGATCGAAGGCACCCAGGTCCGCGAGTTACCCTTGAACGGTCGCAATTTCTTGGAGCTGACCCAGCTTCAGCCCGGTGTCTCTGCCAATAACGGATTCGACTCGAGGGGTAAGGGCTTGGAGGGCGGCTCGGACTTCTCCGTCAACGGCAATCCGAGCACCAACAACTTGTTCCTGATTGACGGTGTGAACAACAACGACGTCGGCTCTAACCGCACCATTCTTATCTTCCCCTCGGTCGACGCCATTGCCGAATTCAAGATGCTCACCAACTCGTATAGCGCGGAATATGGACAGGCATCCGGCGCCATCATCAGCATCACCACGCGCTCTGGCGAAAACACGCTCCACGGCGGCCTTTTCTACGAAGGTCGAAACGACAAACTCGATGCAAATAATTTTTTTAATAATCTAAATGGTGTTGCAAAGCCGCCGCTTCGCCGCAATGACTGGGGCTATTACATTGCCGGCCCAATCAAGAAAGACAAGCTCTTCTTCTGGTGGAACGAAGAATGGAATCGCGACATTCGTGGAAACTTGATCACCACTTGCGCGCCTACTGCTGCGGAGCGCGCTGGCGATTTTAGCGCCGATGTAGCGACGGCCCTCAAGTCCCTTAACAGTGGTGGAGGAGCCAACGACAACACCCCGTGCACCGCCCCGCCACCGGCCACCTTTACGAACAATGGCACTACCGCCAACCCGAACTATTCAGCTACTTCCAATATTCCGGTCGGCTTTCAGAAAGCAGGCAACCAATACGCCGTCGCGAATCCCGATGCAGCCGGCCAGCTTCTGGCTGCTTATTTTCCATTGCCGAATCGGAATGCCGCCAACTACACAACAGCCAACGCTTCAGATATCAATTTTGCCCAAAACCAGAGCAGCAGGGTTCCTTGGCGCGAAGAAAACGCCCGCATTGACTACGATCTGACAAATAAGCACCGCATCAGCTTCCGCTATACACAGGATTCGTGGAAGTTCCCGGCCCCCAACAACGCCTTTGGCTGGGGCGACGACAACTTCGCCACCTACCAGGGAAGCTGGGACCAGCCCTCGAAGAGCATCATGGGCAAAATCAGTTCCCAGCTCAGCAATTCGCTGATTAACGACTTCGAATTTGGCTATGCTCACAACGCCATCATCGTCGCGCCCGGCGGCACGGACCCAACCTTGGGTGCCCAGTTTGATAAAGCCATGCCTCCCGTCTGGCCTGCTTCCGGGAAGACTGCTGGGGGCCTCCCAACCGTTTGGGGCGGCCTGCAAAACTACGGCAATTTCGCCTCGATCTGGGCCATCGTTGGCTACGGCAACCACATGGACCTGTTCACCTGGCAAGACAACGTCTCCAAAGTCCAGGGCAAGCATACTTGGAAGTTTGGCGGCCTCGTTAGCCATAACATCAAGCAAGAAAACCAATTCGGGGGCTCCGACCGTCCCACTTTCAGCATCGGCAACCAAGGCTGGGGACAGACCATTTCTACGGGCAATGCACTGACCAACGTTTTGCTCCCCGGCACCGGAACTCCCTTGGCTTACAATAGTGCGGCGTGCCTCGCCACTGCCAATAATGGTGCCGCCTATACTGCTGGCTGCCCTCAATTCATTCGGAACATAGGCGAAACCAACATCAACCCGGTTGACCAGGGCCGTTGGCACGACATCGAGTTTTACGTCAACGACACTTGGAGGCTAAGCCCCCACGTCACGCTAACCTACGGTCTCCGTTGGTCCATGTTGCGCGAGCCATACGATGCCAACAACCAGATGGCCTCCTTCAGCCTCGCCGCCTACAACAAAGCCGGCGCTCCTGGTGATGCCTGCAACGGCGTTGTTCTCGTACCTGGCACCAACTTCTGTAGCGCTGCGGCTGCCGCCGTCGGACTGCCGTTGAGCGCTGGGACCCCGGGCGTCGACCGTGCCTTGGTGGCCAACAACTACCACAACATCGGCCCTCGTCTCGGCATAGCTTGGGATATTTTTGGAACTGGCAAGACCGCCCTGCGCATCGGCGGCGGTCAATTCTTCCAGCGCGAACGCGTAAGCCCTCAGGTAGGGCTCTCCAACACCGCGCCATTCTCCATCAACGCAGGCGGCATCAGTCGGCCTCTGGACACGGCCGTTCCTTTGTCCGGAGCGTCCACTTCACCGAGCGGCGGAAGATCGCCACGCGCAATCGCTCCCAATACCTGGCAGTGGAACCTCTCGATGGAGCAGCAACTTGCACGCAATACCACGATTTCTGTGGGTTACGTCGGCAATGTTGGCATCCATCAGACTAGCACGTACGATATCAATCAGGTGCCTAATAGCTCCTTCCTGCTTGGTTCGTTCCTGGCGGGAGGATCTTCCACCACAGCGTTCACCACAGGTCCCGCGGGGCCGGTAGGCACTGCTTGCCAGCCCGGCGGCGTATTCGCCGGCGGCACCTCGCCGTCATGCACGTACACGACGCCAAGCATTAATACTCTTCGGCCTGCTGGCAACTTCGGCTCGATCAACTATTTTACCCGCGATGGCCACTCCACCTATCACTCACTCCAGGTGATGTTCCGCTCGAAGCTGAGTAATTTTTCTACCATCAACGCTGCCTACACTTGGTCGCACACGATTGCGGACATCGAAGAAGATGCCGCCAACGGGGGCGCCAGCCAAGGCAGCTTTACGGACACTGGAAATCTTCGGCTGGACCGCGGCAACGCCACGATCAATAGGCCGAACATTTTCGTCTTCAACGAAGTGTTCTTCCTCCCCAGGCTCGAACACAAGGCGTCGTACCTTCGCGAAACCGCTGGCGGATGGGAATTCAACACTATTTTCACCGCGGAAAATGGAAACTCCATAACCGTCTACCAGCAGGGTATCAATCCGGCAGGTAATACAGCCACCGCTCAGATCGATCCAAACGCCAGCCCACTACAGTGCACTTACAAAGGCGCTCAATTTCCATGCGCGCTGAACTCGCTTACGGGAACGGGATTCACCAACACCCAGCGTCCGAACCGTGTTGCGGGCGTCTCCTGCAACTCCGGGGTATCTGGGCTGCAGATCTACAATCCAGCAGCGTTCACGCTCACTGGCTTCCAGATCGGGACCGTCGGCAACGCTCCTCGCGGCGCCTGTCAAGGTCCTCATCTCGTCAATGGAGACCTGGAACTTTCCAAGAACTGGCACTTCAAGGAGAGGTTCCGCTTGCGCTTCAGCATGGACTTCTTTAACGCCTTCAATCACCCCAACTTCCTCGCCAGCTCCATCCAATCAGTTGGTTACTGGAACAACGGCGCCGGCGTGTATTGCGGTGCGGCCACTACTGTGGCTGTTGGTACCAGCACGAAGCAACAATATGAGCCCTGCAGCCCGACCAATAGCGTCGTCAGCGCCTACGGCAACTCCAAAATCGGCGGCGCCGCCCCGCTTTTCGGTCAGGCTCAGGCAACCAAGCCGGCTCGTGAACTGCAGTACGGCTTGAAGTTAACCTTCTAACGAGCGCAGCGTCCAGGCGTTCGAGCAACCTTCCGGCGGGGCCTGTTCTTCAGGCCCCGCCGTTTTTTATAGAGTGCGCTCGGATTTTTCACAGCGTTTTTTTTTGGTACAAAAGGCTTCCGTGCTCAAACCGCGTGCTAACTTTCTTCGCGGCCGAGCCAAACTGCCTCCAACTTGTGAGGGGTTTATTGCTAGAATTCCAAGGGAGACTTTCACTCGTGATGTTTGTGCTTGACCACATCCTTGTGGCGCTATGCACCTTCCGCGCCTATCTTGGCCGTCCCATTGGCGCCTTCATACTTCTCCTTGCTATGCCCGTCCTGGCTGCTTCTCAAGCGACTTCGCCGCATGGGGCGCCGCCCTCGGCTGACGAACTGCAAACCCGTCTCAAAACCGCTGCCGCTGCGCGTGACTCCGACGATCCCGGCGACATCGCTCGCGCCAATTTCCTCGTCTTGGCGCTCGCCTTCCGCAAATTAGGAAATGTTCGCGTCGCCGAAACCGCTTTTCCGCAGGCCATCGAGCTCTATCAACGTTCTCTCGCCTGGGAGAATGCCGCCGAGACTCACGTAGGCCTCGCCATTGCCAACCTCTACTCAAATCGCCCCGATGATTCCCTCGTTGAAGCTTCCAAAGCCTTGCTGCTCGATCCCAACAGTGCGCGCGCCTTCAATATTCAGGGTAAAGCCTGGATGAAAAAGCGCGACTACCGCAAAGCCGTTGACTCGCTCCAGCATGCCGTCGAGCTTCAACCGGATTTCGAGACCGCCTATGCGCTCGGTGTCTCGCTGCTTTCGCTTAAGGATGCGGAGAGCACAAAAAGGGCCGCGGAAGTTTTCGACACGATCGTGTCTGCCATCGGCGATTCCGGCTCTCTCCATGTGATGTTCGGCCGCGCGTATCGTGACGCGGAAATGCAGGACGACTCCATCCGCGAACTTCAGCGCGCGGTTGCCCTGGATACGCGTACGCCTCATGCACACTACTTCCTCGGCCTCTCGCTGCTCTGGAAAAATGAATGGACGGACACGCCGGAAATTCGCCAGGAATTCGTGACTGAACTCAACAATTTTCCGCGCGATTTCCTCGCCAACTATTTTCTCGGCTATCTGGATTCGAATGACCGGCGGTATGACGAAGCCAATCTTCACCTCAAGGCCGCCGCCGACATTGACGCATCCTGGCCCGAGCCTTGGCTATTCCTCGGACTGAATGCTTACGCCCAGGGCGACCTGCCGCGCTCTGAAACGTATCTCCGGAAATGCATTGAGCTGACCGGCAGGGACGAATCCCGCGGCAACTATCAGATTCGCAGGGCCTATGTCACTCTTGGCCGCATTCTCACCACCGGCGGGCGCGCTGATGAGGCCGCGCCTTACCTTGAACGCGCCCGCGAATTCCAGAAGCAGTCACTTGCCGAAGCGCAGCAGGCCGTCGCCGGCAAAGCCTCGGACGAAGGCTCTGTCTCTCCCGCCGCGGTCGTGGCTCTCCTGAATCGACAAGAAGATCAACCACTTACTCTGCCGACTCAGCACTTGGATCCCACACTGCCGCTGGATTCCGCACTTCTCGCTCGCTCCGGCCTCTCCGAAGAAACCAAGAAAGCCGCCGTTGCTGAGGAAAATCAGCTCCGCTCCGTCCTGGGCACAAGTTTCAACGACCTTGCCACATCCGAAGCTATTCGCCATGACTATCCTTCCGCGCTCGCTCACTATCAGGAGGCCGAACGCTGGAATTCCGCCGTCCCCGGATTACTCCGCAATCTCGGCGTCGCCGCTTTTCGCGTGCAGAATTATCAGGAATGCGTCCGAGCTCTTTCGCAAGTCCTGGCCGGCAATTCCTCCGACGCCGTGTCGCGCGCCATGCTGGGCTCCGCTTATTTTGGCCTCGACGATTACCGCGAAGCCGCAAGAACTATCGCGCCCCTCGGCGAACGCGCCATGCACGACACTACCCTCGGCTACACCTGGGCTGCTTCACTCTCCCGCCTGGGCGAACTCACGCAAGCGACGCAAATTCTTCAGGAATACGAAAAGTCCGATCTTTCTCCCGACGCCATCCTTCTCGTTGGCCAGCTTTGGGCCGACATGTCGGACTACGCCCGCGCCGTTGAATCGTTCCACCGCGCGCTCGATCGCGATCCTACGCTCGCCAGAGCACATTATTTCGCGGGCCTCGCGCAGCTCCACTGGGATCATACTAACGAAGCGCTCGATGAATTCAACGCTGCCCTGAAGCTCACTCCCTACGATCCGGACGCGAAAATTGGCCTCGGCTATGTCTATTTGCAACAAGCCAGGCAAGCCGAAGCGATTGACCTTTTTCGTTCCGTCATCACTACTCACCCCGAAAACGGAAACGCGCATTATCAATTGGGCAAGCTCCTGCTCGACGCCGGTAACGTCCAGGAAGCGGTGGCGCATCTCGAAGCCGCCGTCCGCGCGCTTCCGCAGACCGACTACGTCCACTACCAGCTACAAGCCGCTTATCGCAAGGAGTCACGCACTGCGGAAGCCGATCGTGAATTGCAAATTTATAGAGAACTGAAAGCAAAGAATCGCGCGTTGACCGTTCCGCGCCCCATGGAACGTCCGTGATGACCACGCCCTCGGAGTTCCTTTGAGAGGAACTTCGCTTTCCAGATTTAGATTTCTCCGCCTCGGCGTGCTGCTCCATTTCTCCGCGAGCCTGGTTTGCGCTCAGGGCGGCCACCCTCAGGCGCCTCCTCCGCCTCCCAACGCCAAGACCGTCAAATGCACCACACGCCCCGTGCCACAGCTCGAAGACGTCACCGCCAAGACGGGCGTCACTTTTCAACACACCGCCGACCCTTCGAAGAAATACATCGTGGAGTCCATGAGCGGCGGCGTAATTCTTTTTGACTACGATCGCGATGGCTGGCTCGACATTTATTTCACCAATGCCCCCACTGTCGCTATGGCCGTTAAGGGACAAACGAGCAAGGGCGTTCTGTACCACAACAATCACGACGGCACGTTCACTGATGTCACCGCCAAAGCCGGCCTGGCAACTCCGTGCTTTGCCATGGGCGGCGCGGTGGGGGACTACAACAACGACGGCTGGCCCGATCTGTACGTCACCTGCCTCGGCGGCAACGTCCTTTACAAGAATAATGGCGACGGCACCTTCACCGATGTCACTGCCAAAGCCGGCGTTGCCGACGGCCGCTGGTCCGCCGGCGCTGCTTTTGGCGACTACGATGGCGACGGTTTTCTCGACCTCATGGTCTCCAACTACGTCGACTTTCATCTCGACGATTTGCCCGGCTTCGGCACCGCGCCCAACTGCAAATACCGCGGCATCGACGTGCAGTGCGGGCCTCGCGGCCTTAAAGGCGCGGGTGACGCTCTGTTCCACAATAATGGCGACGGAACTTTTACCGATGTTTCGAAATCCGCAGGGGTAAGCGACCCCAATGGTTACTACGGCATGGGCGTTGTCTGGGCCGATTTCAATAACTCTGGCCGCCCGGATATTTACGTCGCCAACGATTCCACTCCCAGTTTTCTCTACAAGAATCTTGGCAATGGAAAATTCCAGGAGATTGGACTCGAGTCCGGCACTGGGGTGAGTGAAGACGGTTCCGAACAAGCTTCCATGGGCATCGCGGTTGGCGATTACAATCACACGGGTCGGCCTTCGATTTACACCACGAATTTCTCCGACGAATACGACGATCTCTATCGCAACGACGGCAACTGGAATTTCACCGATGTCTCCTACCAATCCGGAATCGCATTGCCCTCACTACCCTATGTAAAATGGGGCACAGCCTTCGCGGATTTCGACAACGATGGCTGGCTCGACCTTATCGCGGTGAGCGGTCACGTCTATCCTCAAGTGAACTCCCTGCCATCGGGCGGCGGATATCGCGAGCCCAAACTCTTTCACCTCAACCAAACCGACGGCACTTTTTGTGATGCCAGCGCTCTGGCCGGACCAGCTCTTCAGGAACGTCGTGTTTCACGAGGTTTGGCCGTAGGCGATCTCTTCAACGATGGCAATGTGGACGTGGTCGTCGGAGACCTTGACGGCTCTCCTATGATTTTGAAAAACCACGGCGTACCAAGCCGCCATTGGGTCAGCTTCGATCTGGCGGGCACCAAAAGCAATCGCATGGCGATTGGTGCCAGAGTCCAAGTGGTAGCAGGCGGTATGACACAGACCGATGAGGTCCACAGCGGTGGAAGCTATCTCTCCCAGAATGATACGCGCTTGCACTTCGGACTTGGCTCTGCAAAAAAAATCGATCGCGTTGAGATCCGCTGGCCTTCTGGAGCCGTCGAGACGTTAGACGGGTTGGATGCCAACCAATTCTATTCTGTGCTCGAGGGTTCGGGAGTTGTGCCTGGTAACCGCGTTCGGCCAGCTGTCCCGAAAAGTTCGGCCACTCCGCACCCGAGATAACGCGCGGAACTCCTCCTCGCCGGCAAGTACGGGGGCCGTCCTCGTATCCGTGGCCAGCGCATCCGCGTTACGGATGTACTCGAACTGTTAGCGGCAGGAGCCTCCTTCGAGGAGATCCTGGCAGATTATCCTTTTCTTGAGCGCGAAGACATCCTTGCCGCTCTGGACTACGCAGCGCGTCCGTGATTTGAAATCCGTCGGCGCAGGCGATCAAATCTATAAGTGGGATATCGACGTGACGCTTCCCGTCTTCGAGAAACGCCTCGCAAAAAAATAAGAACCTACTCTCTCCGGGTTCTGGCGGGTGGCAGCGCCTTAACTCCCGGGTGGCCTACCGTTTACGGCTTTGCATGTCGCAAACGGTGGGTCACTCCTCTCTCGCATTCCCTCCTTCGGCCGGAAGGTGGGCCTCTAGAGCAGGGGAACCACTTGCCCGTTTTCTGGACTTCTTGCCAGTTTTCCCCGTCAGCACCGAATTGTAAGTTGAACCTGTCCCAGTCCAAGTTGTGAAAAGGTGTGACAATGAGCGAATTCACCATTTGGATCCAGAGCAATTGGTATGCGCTGGGAAATCTCTTCGTTCAGTTTGGCTTCCTGGCTGCCGGTGTTTGGTTTGCGCGCAAAATCCTGAAAACAATGCGAGCGTCCCAAGAGCAGGTCGGGGCGCTGCTAAAGCTGTCGCTCACAGGCCCGATCAGCGAGCGTCCCTCGCCGATTGCCGCCGCGGACCGATCCTTTGTAAATGCCAGCCCCTATTGGCTTACGCCGGAGGAAAAACCACCTGTTGGCCTATCGGAGTCCCAAGAGAATGGTCCCAGCCGTTGGGCGGTTGCCCGGCATTCTGCGATGGCGTGGTTGCGGACGCCGATGAGCAGCGGAGAAACCGCCCTGTGGCGCAGAGCGACGAAGTGGCTCCAGGCCCCGGCCCGAAGCTGACCTGCTCAAGGGCAAGGCGGCGGGCGGAGGCGGGTGGAACATCCTTTGCTCGCCGAGAAGATTTTGACTTTGTCTTTCTCCGTCGGGTGCCACATCCTTGCGGGTTTGGTTTTGCAAGGGAGGGTCTTTCGTTTTCTTATTTCTTCTTCCCTGTAGCTCTCCCGGCGCGTGGGTGCCCCAGGTGTCGGTTTCACACCTGGGACTTTTGACCTTTCCTCGCTCAAACTTTCGACACTCCCTCTCGAGCGCTGCTAACGCGAGACTGCCTTATCCTTTGGTTTTTAGTAAGTCAACTTGAGACCCAACTGAATGATGCGGCTCCCACCGTCAAACAGGGTCTTGTCCAGGAAGCCGCTTCCCGTGTTCAAGTTGGCATAGTTCTGACTCAAAGCATTGGCTGTCACCTGGAATACACTCAAATTACCGAAAGTGTAATTCGGATGATTGAAGACGTCATACGCGTCAACGCGCAGTTGTAACCTGAAGCGTTCCGTCAGTTTCTGGTTCTTCAGGATCGACATGTTCCATACGTTGAAGTAGGGCGAGTTGAAGGTATTCCGGCCGAGGTTCGGGACTGCTCCTACTCCCGCCTGAATATATCGGGCGTTCGGAGTATCTGCGACGTAGCCAACAGTGTTCCCACTTGTGCACGCGTTGTTTACGCTGGTGGCCCCGGTCACTGGATTGCGACAAACACGAGAGACGGTGCTGCCGACGCCCTGCGGGCCAGTAGCATTCAGAATGGCTCGGTCACCGGCGGCATCAAGGTTTCCATTGGAATCCACACCAGATTGAATCGTAACCGGTTGACCGCTCTGGAACAGGTACGATCCGGCCCACTCCCAGCCGGAGGCCGCGCCACGAGCGAAGCGATTACTCAAGTTCGGACTCGGCAAATCGTAGAGCCAGGTGATCGCCACTTTGTGCGTCACATCAAGCGCCGAGCGTGCCCACTCGTCGCGCAGATTGAACGAGTCCTGCGGCCGGCGGGGATTCACGGCGCTGGTGTTGAGGTCGTTGGTCGAATTATCCATCGTCTTAGCGAAGGTGTAATTCGCTCGCAGCATTAGGCCGCGGCTAAAGCGATGTAATAGCTCGACGGCTCCGCCGTGGTAGGTACTGTCTCCCACAGCGGCCTCTTCCGTGATGGCGCCCCCGGTGAACCCCTGCGCGGCGTACCGCCGGGTGCGAAGGGCCAGGAACTGACTAAGAGTGGGCGCCGTTGCCGGCACGATCGCCGGAATATCGGACTGCTTGAAATAGGTAGGCAGCGGCTGCGCACCTAATTCAAACGGCGAAATGGAATTTAGCTGTAGTTGCACCGGTAGTTCGAGTGCGCGGGTGCCAAGATAGCGCACTTCGAGGCTTGTGTTCTTCAAAATCTCCCGTTGCACGCTGAGCGACCAAGTGAAGACCTTCGGTGCCGCTGCATCCGCCATGATATTCGATGTCTGAGCTCGCGCTGCCGCCTGCGTCGTGGGTGGCGTGAACACAATATTGTGCATTCCCCCATCGGCAAGAAACCCGCTTCCATTCGGAGTCGAGCACCAAGCGGGTGGAGCACCAAACGTGCCCACGCATGCTGCCGCTGGTGTTAGCACCGCTTGTAGCTGAATTGGATTGGCGTTGGTGTAAAAGTTCCAGGGAATTACGTCGTACGCCACGCCGCCGCCGCCGCGGATTGCCCATTTTCCCTTTCCGGTCGGGTCCCAGGCAAAACCAATGCGCGGTCCGATGTTGTTCCAGTCCTGCTTTGGAACGCGGAACACCAGCGGCGTACCGGGAAGGTCGGCCACTGCGTTGAGGGCATTCGCTTTGGTGCCGGCGGGATTGCCGAAAAAGTCATAGCGGAGTCCCAAGTTAAGTGTCAGCCGGGAAGTAACCTTGACGTCGTCCTGCATGAAGAAATCAAAGTTCTTCGCGTTTCCGGAAAAAAAGCCATTTCCGAGGCCCTGCAGGGTGAAGTTCGGTTTGCTGGGCAATTGGTCGTTAATCAATTGGTTGAGCGACGTGTAGCCATATTGACCGCGCTGGTTTTGCAAAAACACCGAGGGTGAAATGAACCAGTAGTATTGTCCACCCCACTTTAGGGTGTGCCGCCCGTGAGTAAATGAGACAGAATCTCCGAGCGTATACTCGTCGAAAACGCGGTGCTGTGGCAGGTTGCCATTCGGCCCGAGCGTAATGGCGTTCAGGTCATCCACGGTCAAAGTCGGGAAATTCTGCGCAATACCGCTCAGCGGAAAAAACTGGGTATACCGCACAAAGCTGCCTTTGAAGTCGTTGACCAGGTGCGACGTCGCCGTCCAAGTGTGATTGAGAATTACACGACGTGAGTCTGCAGCAGAGAAGGACGCAAATTGGGCTTGCGGGAAGCTCGCGCCAAAGCTGGGCTGCCGCGTCCGGCTCTTCAGGTACCGCCCGTGCAGGCTCTGCTGGCCGGATTCGTAGTCGCCATTGATGATGTAGTCTTGTTGGTTGACGTAACTCGGCGCGACCGCTTGGACCGTTCCGACGGGAATGGCGACAGCGGGGCCGGTGGTTTTCACGGTGACAGTGCAAGGCACAGGAGGGGTACCGCAATTGGTTTGCGCCGCTGCAACGGGAAATTGCGCCAGGAGATCCTTGACCTGCTGATCCGCTGCCATGCTATTCAGCTGGGTCATGCCCGCGGAGGTGGGCGCCAGCGGAGCAGGTGCGCTCGGTTGCAAACCAAGATTATTGAACTCGTAGGCGCCGTAATAGAACAACTTATTCTTAATAATCGAGCCGCCAACATCGCCACCGACGCGATTGAAATCGTAGCGGCGCTTGTGGCCGAGCTGCCCCTCTTGATTGCTGAAAGCATCGTATGCGCGATTCGTGTTGTAGCCCCACAGCCCGTAGTGCAACTGATTCGTTCCTGTCTTGGTGATCACGTTGAATTGCCCGCCCGCCCCACGGCCGTACTCTGCGCTGTAGATGTTTTGATTCACGGTTAGTTCTTGTACTGCGTCCGGAATTACCTGCTGCGTGGAAGCCGTCACCGAGGGATCATTGTTGTCCGTTCCGTCGATGCTGAAGCTGTTTTCACGGCCCCGAAGACCCCCGACGGATCCGCCTGTTCCGGAAGTTCCCCCAATCTGCGTCGTTGTATTCGGCAGGAAAATGGCAAGATTGAGAACAGATAGAAACGCTCCGCTCTGAACGGGGAGGTCCGATATCGACCTGCCTGTGAATGTTCCACTGATCTGTGAACTCTCTGTCTGCACAACGTTCGCCCCGGACTCGACGAGCACCGTCGCTGTGGCGCTTGCGAGCTCCAGGTTTACCGACACCTCTGTGATCTGAGAACTAAGGACTTGGACGCCCGTCCGGAGATAGGAACCGAAACCGTTCACATCGACTCTTATCTTGTACGTGCCAGTGGGAAGATTGGGGAAACTGTAAATTCCTGCCGACGAAGAAGTCGTTCTGACGGATGTCCCGGTATCGTCGCTCGTCAGCGTTATTTTGGCGTTAGGCACGACTTTGTCTTGTTGATCGAGAACAACACCCCTCATCGTCCCCGTCAAATTCTGTGCAAAGCTGGGCGCAGTAGATCCCAGGACAAGGCTGATTGCCAAAAAGCAAATAAATAAACACTTCCAAGTCTTCATCCCTCTACCCTCCGTTGTTTAGAGCTGGACAGAGCCACCCCGGACCTGAGGCCATGTCAGAACGCACGATGGTTTCGCGAGGCGGCGTAACTGGTATTAGTCGGCCCTCATCCCATAAAAGCGATCCTCATCTGCTTGTCATGGAAAAATGGCTCTTAAGGAATAGAGATGCAAGTGTGCGGCCAATATGGCTTCAACTTTTGACTAAGCTCTAATTAGCACTGGATAAAGAAGATGCAGCATCATTGAATGGGAACAGTCCTTTAGTTCGTATCCGCGACGTACTGGTATCTGTATAAATTAAATCTAAATTCTACGGGTTCTCAAATATTCATCGAGGGCGTTAGCGCTGTAGGTTGACTAAAACTTGGATTCCATCTTTCAGATACTGACGGACTTCTCCGCCCCTTCATTGACTACGGCGATCTGTTCTCTGATCAAATTTCTATTTTCAACTTTCCATTTTCTCTTTCCCGCTTCTGCGTTGTATCTACTTCGACATGGTGGACGGATTCATTAGCAGGTTGGCGAAAAGTCTGCCGGAGAGCCAGACCAGGGAACCGTTTGCGCTCTACTCGCGAGTAGCGCACGTCTACCCGCGCCACGATGAGTCTAATTGGGTGTCAAGCCACAACGATCTGAAGCCGGAGAACATCCTCTTCGACGGAGATCGCGTCTGGCTCGTCGATTGGGAAGCGGCGTTTTTGAACGACCGCTATGTTGACTTGGCAGTGGTGGCGAATTTTGGTGTCAACAGTGAGGCGGACGAGCAAGCCTATCTGCAAAGATATTTCGGGGAGTCCGCCGGCGAGTACAGACTTGCCCGGTTCTTTTTGATGCGCCAAGTGGCGCACATATTCTACGCGATCGTCTTCCTGTCGCTGGCTGCGGTGGCCGGCAAGGCCATTGTGCTGGAGTTGGGCCGGCCAGAAGATGCGCTAGCCGAGTATGAGAAATCCATGAGGGTCGACCCCAACCGCTTCAACGTGCTATATGGTGCTGTTCGCGCCGCAGAATTATCCAATCAACGCGAAAAGGCGACCGCGTACTTTGCCCAATTACTCGCAAATTGCGCTGGCGGGGCGCACTCGGATCGGCCGGAAATAGGCCACGCTAAGCCCCTCCCAGCGCCGATTGACGGCTACAAACTCGATCGTGTCCGGTTCCACCATGGCATGGTGGCTTTGAATAATCGTTGGCGAACTAGCTGAAGGTAACAACCCGCCTAATGCCGTTGCCAAGCTGGAATTCATCGGTGGGAGAGATTCGGTCGACGCGCTGATTGCAGCACTTGGCGCTCCAATGAAGGGCATTGAACAATTCAAGAATCACCCTCAACAGCCGTCGCCGGCATATCTCCGCGATGTCTATGGTGGATGTCAGAAGATTTTTCTCCAGACG
>Ga0209736_1000127_pt1 | contig 23990 bp, 17 predicted proteins | sample BlaSpr_A8_Ref_M3_FD_187992 | JGI IMG/M metagenome (GOLD analysis project Ga0209736, IMG submission 187992) | Forest soil microbial communities from Thunder Bay, Ontario, Canada - Black Spruce, Ontario site 2_A8_Ref_M3 (SPAdes) (version 2) | ecosystem: Environmental > Terrestrial > Soil > Boreal...
AAACATGAAAGAGAAGCCGCCCACGAGAACGGAAGCCATTAGACTGATGGCAAGAACCCCAAATCTCATCCGGCGGCCGGTACTCATTCGTGGCGGCCAAATTGTTCTTGGCTACGACGAAGAGGCTTTCAAGAAATTGCTGAAGGCCCGATAGCAAAACTAAAGCAGGGCGCAAAGTGATTGGTGACTCGTGACAGGTGACTCGTCCAAACCCCATGCCGCGTTCAGTTTTGTCATTGCCATTGTTGGTGCGGGAGAGATGGGCCGCAGAATTGCCTGCGCCGCGGCTCTTGCCGGATTTCGGACCATTCTTGAGGACATCTCGCCTTCGGCGCTGGAGCAGGGACTGGTGTGGATTAGACTGGTGCTCGGTGAGGAAATTTCGCGCGGAAAAATTGGCGCTGCAGTTCGCGATGCCGCGCTTGCGAATATCAGCACGGCGAACTCGGCCGAAGATGCTTCCCGCGAAGCAGATTTGATCATCGAAACGGTCTCTGACGAATTGGAAATGAAGATCGAGCTTTTCACGATTTTCGACAAATTCGCCAGGCCCGGCGCCATTTTTGCTAGCACCACGACTTCGCTTCCCATCACGGATCTGGCTGCCGTCACGTTTTGTCCGGAGCGATGCATTGGGATGCGCTTCTTCACGGACGCACAGACTACGGGGCGTCTGGAATTGGTCCAGGGGCGCGAGACTTCCGAGGAAACCATCGCTGCTTGCCGTGAGGTTGGCCGCCGCATGGGCCAGGAAGTTTCCCTAAGCGACGAACAGACCATGACAACCCGCAGCGGTGATGGAGAGCTGCGCATCGAAAAGATTTCGCAACCGATGGGCAGTTTTCACAAAGCCGAAACGAGAACATGAACAAAGCAATTGCAGAAAAAATCGTGATCCAACAAGGCGACCTGACGGACATGGACACGGACGCGATCGTCAACGCTGCGAACAATGATTTGCAGCTAGGCGCGGGCGTTGCGGGAGCGATCCGGCGCAAAGGCGGAGAGGAAATTCAGCGCGAGTGCGACGCGATCGGAAGCATCCCGGTCGGTTATGCCGCCATCACCGGAGGCGGAAAGTTGAAAGCACGCCACGTTATCCACGCTGCGAGCATGCAGCTGGGCGGACGAACCACAGCGGCCATGCTCGGCAATTCCGTCGCACACTCTTTGCGGATCGCCGCGGAGCGCGGCCTGAAGACCATCGCCTTTCCCGCCGTAGGGACGGGAATCGCGGGTTTCCCCCTCGAGGAGTGCGCGTCGATCATGTTGCACGAAGCAGCGCAGCACTTAGCTGGTGAAACCTCGCTGGAAAAGATTTACTTCGTTCTTTTCGACGACCGCGCCTGCGATGTCTTTACGCGTAGCTGGAAAAAACTGCAGGCGGGCAGGTCCGCCGCAGGGGAATGAGACTGATCAAAGGTCCTTTTCCCCAAGGCACGCCGAATCCACAAGGAACCATTCCAGAGCCATCCACACCCTTTGCACTTGCGATAAATCATTGATTCGAGGGCACTTATCTCCATCGCCAGAGGAAAGGAGTATCCACGAGCGGTCATTCCGGCAGAAAGCATAGGCACGCCCATCCACTCCGGTCATTTTTTGAAAGTATATGAAACAAAAAGACTTAGGTGGGGACGTCTGTCAAAAGAGAATGATTTTCTAAAGTTACGTATTTAACCGAGCGGTTAAATACGGCAAGGGAAATTACAACCGCGTCAGTTTTCGTGCTACGTGAGGAGTTCTAGTACGAGGACTACTCGAAAATGACCGTTTTATTTCCGTAGAGCAGGATGCGGTTCTCAATATGCCAGCGGACGGCTCGAGAGAGCACGACCTTTTCGAGGTCCCGGCCCTTCTGGACCAGGTCCTCGATCGTGTCACGATGCGATATGCGCGTCACGCCTTGCTCGATGATGGGCCCGTCATCAAGCACTTCCGTGACGTAGTGCGCCGTGGCGCCGATGATTTTCACGCCACGATCAAAAGCCTGTTGGTGTGGCTTTGCCCCGACAAACGCGGGCAAAAAAGAATGATGGATATTGATGATTTGCTGCGGATATTGCTCGATGAATTCCTTAGAAAGCACTTGCATATATCGAGCTAGAACGACCAGCTCGATATTGTTTTGGCGAAGCAACTCGATCTGCTGCTTCTCAGCCTCCAGCTTGCTTTCCTTAGTCACTGGAATGAGGTGATACGGAATGTCGTGAAAGTCTGCGTGCCGTTTTGCGTCCGGATGGTTGCTTATCATCAAAGGAATTTCGCACGCGAGTTCGCCGATCTGCTGCCGGTAAAGCAGATCGACAAGACAGTGATCATATTTTGAAACAAGAATGGCAACGCGAGGACGATAATTCGACCTCGTGATGCGCCACCGAATCGAGAACTCCTCGGCAATGGGAGCGAACCATTGCGGAAAGACCTTAAGATCGAACTCGAACCCTTCGAGATCCCATTCGACGCGGGCGAGATAGAAACGTTCTTCTCCTGCCTGGTGTTGTTCGAAATGAAGGATGTCGCCGCCATGCCAGTAGATGAAATCCGCAATCGCCGCATCCAGGCCCTTGCGATCCGGACACTGCAACAAGAGGATAGCGCTGTTCTTCAAGTAGAGTCCTCGCGTGGCCGGTCATCTTACCTCAGTTTCCAGAGCATCGCGCCGCTTGGCTGATTGGTGACGATAACGCGGTAGGTGGGAACCGGCCGTTTACGGGGGATTTGGCATGCAGCTATCAGGGCTAACAATCCGCCCGAAAAAGGCCATTTCTTTTAATTTCTGCAGGTAATCTCTTACTGGCTGGGCTTTTTTAGGACGGGGCGGTCGCCTGCGGGAGGAGGAGGCGGCGTGCCGGATGCCGGAGCGGCACCGGTTGCGGGGTTTGCAGCGGAGATGCCGCCTTCGGAGTAGGCTTTTTTGAGCCAGCGCTCGGCTTCGAGTTGGGCGCCGCCAGTGTCGTCGTTGGTTTGTTTGGCTTTGCTGTATTCGTTGACGGCGCGCTCGCGCTGACCCAATAAATCGAAAACTTTGCCAAGGTAGATGTGGCCCCAGACTTCGGTCCATTTTTCTGAGGGCTCAGGAACGGCCTGGAGCGATTCGCGGAAGGCATTGGCGGCGGCTTGATAATTCTTCTGGTAGAAGAACGCTTCGCCCATGCGGAAATTGGCGAGCGGGCGGCCTGGCTGGATGGAGAGCGCGCGCTGATACTGGCCGATGGCATCGTAATAGCGGCCTTGCTCGGCTAGCTCTTCTCCGCGAGCGATGGCTGCACGGGCGCGGAGGGCAACGCTTCCTTTGAGGACGAGGTTATTTGGATCAACCTTGATACCGCCGGGTTTGGGGCGGCCAAAGGTTTCGACAGTGAATGGCGATTCCATTCCCAGAACATCGACCCATTTTGTTTCCGGGTTGCCTTCGGTATCGATCCGCAGCTCGACAGGCATGCTAAACGTATCGATAGGCTGTTTGATCTTGCCGACGATGCGGAAGCCTTTGGGCGTGCGGTAGACGACGAACTCGGTCGTGAAATCGGGGACCCCGGTGGAATTCAGCCACTGGACGAAAAAACCGCGGAGATTCGGCGCGATTTGGCCCGGTTTGGCCGCCGCTTGCACGTCCTTGTCGGCCAAATTAACGAGGTCGTCGATGGTGGCCGTCTTCCCCGCATACTTGGTTGCAAAATCATGGAGCATAGTTTTGAAGGCGACATCGCCCATTAGGCCGCGAAGCATGTGGAAAACCATCGCGCCCTTGTTCATCACGACCGAACGGTAGTCACTGGAATACGGGGCTAGCCTCACCGCTTGGGCGATCGGCGCGGCGTCGTCATACATCAGCGCGCCTACTGCAAATTCGTCGACGGCCCGGAGGCCGGCTTCTCTCCCGGCGCTTTGCTCGGCGTAGAGCTCTTCGCAGTAGCGCGTGAGCCCGTCGGTGACCCAAACATCGGCCGCGGTGGCCGGCAGCACGGAGTTACCAAACCACTGAGCGGCAACCAGGCGCGCGACGGTGCGCTCGGCGGTTTTCGGCTCCCAAAGGTGACGGCTGATCAGCAGGGCACCTGGGGCGGCGAAGTCGCGCACGGTGCCATCCGGTAACTGGATCACGGTAAAATCTGTGCTTTGGAGGCCGCCGAAAAGGTCAGAAAAAACTGTGACGGCGCGGGCTACATCGTCGGCAAAGCCTTGCGCGTTGCCGGAGTCGGAACGGGGAGCGTAGACCGCTACGTCGATGCCTTCCGCTTGCTTGGGATTCAGTTGCAGATTTCCTGCGACGAAGGTGCCGTGCGGGCCGGGAGTCTTACATTCAAAGGTGTAGAGCAGACGTCCACTATCGGCGCCGGCCTTTCCTGCCAGTGGCGTTGGAGAGGAACTCTTGCCCGAACCGGCGACGGCAAACGAATCTGGCACGTTCAGGCGGAACGTCGCGGTATAGCGGTTGGAGGGATAGTTCGTGAGGGGGAACCATCGGGAAGGAAGGAGCAAATAGGCGTTTTCGTGACCGATGACCGCAGCGCGCACACCTGGCACGGGACTGTTTTCTTCATTGGCCAGCAAGCCAGCGTAGGTGAAAGTCAACGTCACATGGCCGCCCGCAGCGACGGGCGTGGGCAGCGTGATGAGTACGTAGAGCGGATTCATCGAGTCGCGGCCGAAGCCTATGGACTTACCGTCGGCAGTTTTCACGTCACTGACAACGAGATTGGGATGCAGCTCGACGCGAATGTTGCCGGAAACGTCCGTGGCTCGGAAGTCGATTTTGGCGATGGCACTGATGGATTGGTGCGTAGAGTCGAGCGTGGCGGAGATATCGTAGTTGTCCGCGAGAAAGCCGACAGCCCGGGGAGCCTGGGCGTGGAGCGGAATAGCGGCGCAGACGAGCGCGACAACGAGTAGCGCGGCAAACTCAGGACAAATTCTTCGACTAAGGGCCATCAAACTACCTTTCCATTGGTATCTTTCAGCGGGCACCTAACAGGGGTGCAGACCGACACCATTCTGCCTATATAGGATAGCAGAGACCCGCCTAAGTGTTGCCAGCGACACCTGAGAGAAGTTCAGCAATTGCGTCGGCGGCTCGATCGACGGCTCCCGGAGGGCCAAGGCGCTTGCGGACTTCTGCAAGGCCGGCGCGGAGTTCTTCGCGGGCGCGGGGGTCGTTGAGCAGATGGAGGACCTCTTGGGCGACTTTGGCCGGCGTGAAGTCCTTTTGAATCAGCTCGGGAACGACGCGGTGCTCGGCGATTAGATTCACCATACTGAAATAAGACGTGCGGACGAGCGGCTTGGCGAGCAGGGCTGTGAGCGAGGTCACGCGATAGACGACGACCATGGGGGCGTCGAGAAGCGCGGCTTCAACCGTGGCGGTGCCGCTCGAAACAATGGCGGCATCAGCGGCAGCAAGCGCATTGTAGGTTTGATTTTCGACGACTCGAACGTTGAGGGCGACGTTCCAGCCTGTTTGAAGATCGTTGAGGTTGCTGTGAGCAGCTGCGGCGACGACAAACTGCACGGGTCGCTGCTCGTGTATTCGTTGGCAAGCTTCGCGGATCACGGGCATATGCTGAGTTAGTTCGGCGTGCCTGCTGCCGGGCAAAATCGCGACAATCGGCTGACTGGTGTCGAGATTCTGCCGCCGGCAGAAATCCTCGCGGGTTTGTGTGGCTTGCACGGCGCCAACGAGAGGGTGGCCGATGAATTTTGTGGGGACGCCCGCGTTGCCGAAGAACGCTTCTTCGAAGGGAAAAATGCAGAGGGCTTGCGCGAAGCGGCGGCGGACCACGCGCACTCGCCACGGTCGCCACGCCCAGAATTGCGGGCAGATGTAATAAATGTTGCGGACTCCGTGTGGGCGCAGCTTGCGCGCTAGACGGAGATGAAAACCGGGAAAGTCGGTGAGAATCGCGAAAGGCGGTTTCCGGCGCTGGGCTTCGGAGACCAGGCGGCGCATAGCGCGAATGAGCGAAGGCAGGTGACTGAGAATTTCCGTGATGCCAACGACGGAGACTTCGGAGTAATCGGTGATGACGTCAACGCCGGCGGCGCGCATTTGCGGGCCGCCCATGCCGAAGAGGGCAACGTCCATGCGTTTTTGCAGCGCGGTTGCGAGGCGGGCGGCATACATGTCCCCGGATGCTTCGCCTGCGGAGATTAAGAGCGGAATCGGTGGCATGCGCGGTCGGTGCGGTGCTCAATCCGTTGCGGGCTGCGGAGCGGGGAGCGGACCGCGAGGCTCGTCCGCGAGAGGGGCGGCGGAGTCGCGCGTGTCTTCGGGCAGGCCAAGTTCCTGTTCTTTGTACTGGAGCTGATAGAGGCGGTAGTAAATGCCGCGCTGGGAAAGGAGTTCCTGATGGGCGCCTTGTTCGCGGAGGCGGCCTTTGTGAAAAACGAGGATGCGCGAGGCGTATTGAATCGTGCTGAGGCGATGAGCAATGACGAGAGACGTGCGGCCTGAAAGTAGGCGGTCGAGGGCTTCGCGAATTTGCAGCTCGGTTTTGGTGTCGACGCTCGAAGTGGCTTCGTCGAGGATGAGGAAGCGAGGATTGTGAGCGAGCGCGCGTGCAAAGCAAATGAGCTGACGCTGTCCTACGGAGAGCGTGGAACCGCGCTCGTTGACGGAGGTGTCGACGCCTTCGGGGAGCGCGCGGACAAATTCGCCGAGGCCGATTTCGTCGATGGCATTTTCCACCGTCGAGCGGTCAATGCCGGGAGAACCGAGGCGGACGTTGGATTCGATCGTTCCGGTGAAAAGAAAAGAGTCTTGCAAGACGATGCCAAATTGCTGGCGGAGATTCTGAATGTTGATGGTGCGTATGTCGATGCCGTCGAGGAGAATCTGGCCGCGCTGCACGTCGTAAAAACGCAGCAGCAGGGAGATGAGCGTGGTTTTGCCGGCGCCGGTATGGCCGACAATGGCGAGTGTCTGGCCTGGCTCGACGCGGAAAGACACGTCGCGAAGGACCCAGTCTTCGTCGGCAGGTTCGGGAACATCGCGGTAGCTGAACCAGACGTTGCGGAATTCGATTTCGCCGCGGGGGCAATCGAGGCGCACGGCCTGGGCGGAAGAATCGACCGTGATGGGCTCGTCCAGCAACTTGAAAATGCGTTCAGAGGCCGCCATGGCGGATTGCAGGATGTTAAATTTTTCACTGAGGTCCTGAATAGGCCGGAAAAAACGCGTGGCGTACATCGTGAAGGCCGTGAGCACGCCGAGGCTGAGGCCGCCGGAAAGCACGCGGTTGCCGCCGGACCAGTAGATCAGGGTGATCGTGGCGATGCTGAGAAACTCGACGGCGGGATAGAAGAGCGCGAAGGCGAGAATGGCATCTCGCCAGGCCAGCATATTGTCGCGATTGCGATTTGCGAATTCGATGCGGGCTTTGCGGTCGCGATTGAATATCTGCACCACGCTCATGCCGGAAATGTATTCCTGCAGGAAAGCATTGATGCGTGCGATAGCGGTGCGGATGCGGCGGTTGGCGTCGCGCACGAACTTGCGGAAAAAATAAGTGACCACGAAAATGAAAGGCAGCACGGCGAAAGCATCGAACGCGAGGCGGCGGTCCACAGTGAAAAGCAGAGCGGCCATCACGGCGAGGAGGAAGAAATCGTTGATCATCGTGACGACGCCCGCGGCAAAGAGATCGTTCAAGGCGTCGACGTCGGTGGTTACGCGCGTCACGAGGCGGCCGACCGGATTGCGATCGAAGTAACTCATGGGCATGCGCTGGATATACGCGAAGATTTCGCGGCGCATGTCGTACATGGTTTGCTGGCCCACGCGCTGCATGATGCGAATTTGTGCATATTGCGCGAGGAAATCGGAGATTAGCACGACCAAGAAGACCAGGCTGATCCACTCAATGCCGCGCCACGCCTGGCTCTCCGGAATGAGATGTTTCAGCGTGGGCGTAAAGTAGCTGTCGATGGCCTTCCAGAAAAGCCAGGGAGGCGCGAGCTCGAGAGGAGTGACGACCGCGACGAGCGTCATCGCAAGCACGACGCGCCACTTGTACGGCCTGAGATATTGCATCAGCCGCCGCATCAGCCGCGCGTCGTAAGCTTTGCCGAGCTTCTCTTCTTCGTGAATATTGCTCATGCCCGTTCGAGCTCTTCTTCCAGCAATTGTTTTTGATAAAGGTCAGCGTAGTAGCCGCCGCGCGCGAGAAGTTCGTCGTGTGTGCCGCGCTCGGTGATGCGGCCATCGCGCAAGACTACTATTTGATCCGCGTCGCGGACCGTCGAAGTGCGGTGCGCGATGAGAATCGTGGTGCGGCCACGCATGATTCCGCGCAAGCGGCTGAGAATGCGCTCTTCCGTTTGCGTATCCACGCTCGAGAGCGAATCGTCGAGGATCAGGATGCGCGGGTCTCTGACAATCGCGCGGGCCAGGGCGGTGCGCTGTTTTTGACCGCCGGAGAGCGTGATGCCTCGCTCGCCGACCATAGTGTTGTATTTCGCGGGGAATTCCTGGACGTCGCTATCCAGGCTCGCCACTTCCGCGGCTTCGCGCACGCGCTCAAGATCGAATTTGGGCAAACCGAAAGCGATATTTTCGCCAACCGTTTCGCTGAAGAGATAGGTGTCTTGCGGGACGTAGCCGATCGCACGGCGCAACGTGTCGAGCGGCCATTCGCGGATAGAGCGGCCATCGATGAGCACTGCGCCGTCGGGAGCTTCCCAAAGGCGCGCAACTAGAGCCGCGAGAGTGGTCTTGCCGCTGCCCGTGGGCCCCACAATCGCGAGCGTCGAACCCGCGGGCACCCGCAGGTTGATGTCGCGGAGAACTCCGTCAGCGGCGGGGCGATTGCCATTTCCGGCGGGGTTCACGCTGCCGCCCGCCATAGTCGTCGGATAAGCAAATGTGAGATTGCGAAATTCGATTTCGCCTTCAACCTTTTGTTCCGCGGGGACGGTCGCCGCGCGGTCATCGATTTGCGGCTGCGCTGCGAGAATGTAATTTAACCGGCCCATGGAAGCCGCGCCGCGCTGGAAAATATTGGTGACCCAGCCGAGCGCGATCATCGGCCAAACGAGGATGCCGAGATAACTGTAAAACGCGATTAAGGCGCCCAGAGAAATTCGTCCGCGAAGAACCAAGTGGCCGCCCTGCCACAGAACAATCAGAAACGTGATGCCGATAAGAGCCTGGAGCGACGGCATGAACATGCTCCAGGTACGAATGAGCTTGACGTTGCGCGAGACGTACTCGCGGTTGGGTTCGTCAAAGCCGCGAATTTCCGCCTCTTCCTGCGCGTACGCGCGCACCACGCGCACCCCGGCAAGATTCTCCTGCACCTTTGCGGAGAGGGTCGCGAGGGAGGCTTGAATTTTCTCGTAGAGCTCGTGGATTACCTTGCCGAAATGCTGCACGACCACGGCGACGATGGGCACGGGAAGTAGAACCCAAAGCGTGAGTGAGCTCGAGAGCTGGGACATGACGATGATTGCGAGCGCCATTCCGATGATGGTTTGCCCGCTGTACATGATTCCCGGGCCTAATACCATGCGCACGGCGTTTAGGTCGTTAGTCGCGCGCGACATCAGCTCGCCGGTGCGGTTACGAACATAAAATTCCGGTTCCATGAGCAGCAATCGATTCAGCAAATCGCCACGGATATCAAACTCGATGTCGCGCGAAACGCCGATGAGCACCCAGCGCGTCATGAACGAAAGCACGGCGCGCAGAGAGACGAGAGCGATGAGCAGGAGACAATAGATGCCCAAAGCATGGCGGCTGTGCGGGGAGTAGTACGGAATCATGCGGCTCAACCAGGAGCTGGAAAGCAACTGGCCTTGCGCACCTGTCTCAAACGGTCTGTCGCTGCCCGCAAGAATGTCTGTCAGGACTCCTGTGGCTAATGGGATCACGTTTTGCGCCACGCTCGCTACCACCAGCGCAAACATCCCCAGGGCGGTCGCGCCGCGATACCGCGAGAGATACGGAAACATACCGCCGAGATTTTTCCACGAGGATGATTTCGGCGGTTTTTTCGCCGCCGTGCTTGCGCCAATCGTCGCGGCCGCCGCGCTCATCGGAGCACCGACCTGGCGGTATCCAGCGTGGGCTTTTCCATCAGGAAATGCTGGTAGCTAAGGTCCAGAGATTGGTATCGTTTTGTCGCGGGATTCCACGCGATGCCAATGGGCAACACATGCGGATCAGCGGGACCTTTGATCGGCGTGAAGTACAACTGGATTCCCTTGACGGGGTCTTGATCGTACTGAACTTTCCAGCCGGCGACAGCCGACAGCGGGGTCAGCGCGAGATAGCCCTTGGCATTTTTCAGGTATTCATCGCAGCGCAGCAGCTCCGACCATTTTCCATCTGCTTCCTCGGCGAGTACGGCGCGCGTCACGATGGTTCCGGGGATGTCATTTTTTGGCGTCTTGGGGACGACGTTCCCTGCGAGAAACTGTTGCTTGCCGGTTTTCGCCAGATCTCCAAAGACGAGGATTTGCGTCTCTTTTCCAAGCAGATTTTGCGCCGCGGCCTGCATATCCTCGGGCACCGCAGGCTCCGCCGGTTTGGCCGGCGTTTCTGCCGCGGGCTTTGCTGTGGGCTCTTCGCCACAGCCGGTTAGGAGTATTGCGGCGAAGGCCAGAGAGCCTGCTGCCATCGACAGAAAAATTCGCCGGTTTCGCGAGACTTGAATGCGACAGCGGCCTAGCCGTTCCTTCGTCTCAATCGACGCGGGGGAGCAGGGCGAGATAGCCGAACAGTCCAAGATTGTTTGTGATTCGTCCATCAGATACTTGCCGCCGTCGGCGTGATACCCACTATACGCCCGGCGTGCCATCCCTTTCCGCGTGTTCGCAGCTTCATTCCGCGTGGAACGCACTGCACCTGCGAGCTAGACCTGCAATCTAACGATTCTAACTGTTGCCAGCCCTTCGTGGAAGCATCCAAAGGAGGGCGGTTCCTTGCGAATCACAGTGGTATCTAACGCTGCGCAAGAATCGCATCCAGCCGCGCTTCAAAGTTTTGTTCGCCTTCGGACCATAGCTGGCTGCGCTCCACTGGCAGAGCCTGCTCGATCGACTCCACCCAGCTGAATAACTGTTGGATGTTTGCCCGGGTCTTTGCGTGATATTCCTTCAGGTTGCCGGGGACGGACATCCATTGGCGGAGAGTGTGTTCCAGCGGGTGGTCGGAGGATTCGAACGGGTTCGAAGCCGCGCCTGGAGCGAGCAGACCGCCGTGTCCCGTAAAGAAATGTTCGAAGCCGAGATCGGCGGTGAAGTGTCCCTCGGATGCGGCGATTCCACCGTCATATTCGGGGCCGTGGCACGCGAGCATGAGCGGCTCCGACTTATTCATCCACTTGAGACTCTCCACATCAAAGCTCCAAAGGTCCCATCTTGCGGTGGCGATGTATGCGCTGTCCGGGTGAAGGTGCTGAACGGCGAGGGCTGCGACTTCCGCCGGGCCATATCCCAGATCCTTCAGGTCCCACTCAGCCAGCGAAAGCTCCGTGGCATCGATAGGCTGCACGACGAGTTCTTTAAAGGCGTTTTCCGAAGCGGAAAGCGGCGCGGTCGCAAGAAATCTCGCGAATTCGGCAATCAAAGTGGTTTCAGAGAAATCGCGCGTCCATACGCGCAAATAAGCTCGGTTAGCCATAGTTAGTTGAAGTCCACAATTATACTGTGGTGGCGGAGAAGACGCGAATCCGGTAGACGGCTTGATCGGAGTGTCGGTTCGACTATCGCGTTTATGAGTGGAAGCGCAGGCTTATCGAAATTCTCAGTGGAGAGCTTCGGCCTGCCAAATGACACCGCTTTCATCGCTGAAAGCGGCACAGCCCCATTTCTTGCCTGTCGTGTCTTGCAATCTCATATCGTATCCTTGGCCGTCGGCGCGCACATTGAACCGCAAACCGAATCCCGGCAGGATTTCTGCCATGTCACCGAAGCGCAAGCCAACGTCCTCAGGGTAATACCTTGTGAGCCACTGATTCAAATACTCTGGCTGGTGTGCCAGCAAAGTCTGCCATGACGAGTAAGAACCATAGTTAGAGAGTTCCCCTACTTCGGCTGTGTTAATTGTCCTTACCAGGCCGAGCAACAGCGCATGGTGGCAACTTTCCTGGTCAGATTTTTCAGCTTTGGTGGAGGGATTTTGTGCGAACTGCGTCGTTCCAAGTCCCAGGAACAACACGAGCAAGACCGCGTTCAAAATCAAGCGATGTTTCTTCATGATGGGCTCTCCTTTACGTATCGGCCGGTGAGAGATGCTTTTAGCCTACCCGTCTCTCAGTTGGCAGTCATCCTAGGTTGCCGCCTGATTAACACGCTTATCGGAGAACGAGCCACTAGACGATGAGTGCTGGCGCGGCTAGGTTCTGGAACCGACTAGCTAGCTGCCACTGCCAGCGCCGCCGGCGGTTTGCGAGCGGGTTATTGGTGCATCGGACGCCGGCGGGGGTTCCGGCGCCGTCAAATGAGACGCAATCTGCTGCAAGCGCTCTCGCAGCGTCTCGCCGACGCTGGCAAAGACCTGCGCACAAGTCTCGCGCAGTGTTTCCGCGGCTTTGGCAGCAATAGTGTTGACCGCTTCGCGCGATTGGTGGTCCAGGCTCGCCACGGTGGCGAGCATCCATTGGTTCGAGACGTTCTCCAGACGGCTGCGGTGCTGCTCGGCAGACTGATTGCTCATTTGCGAGTAGATGTTGTGCATCTCCGTGCGATGCGCTTCCACGGTCGACTGCCAAGACTCGATCAAAGGTGACATCCCAGCTTTCACTCGTGCATTCGCATCCGCAACGCCTCGTTCCACAGCGCTGCTCATCCCCGCATGGAACTGCCGCAAAAATGCTTCCTGTTCAGCAGTCACTTTCTGCGACAATTCCGCCCTGGCGGCGTCGAGTTGCGTGCGCGTTTCGCCGAGTGAGCGCTGCGCTTCTTCGCCGAATCCATCGAGCTCCTGCCGCGCTTGACGCTGAATTTCATCGGTGAAGGCCGCGGTCGTGGTTTCCGCCGCTTCGGCAAACAGCGCACGCGCCTGCTCGAAAGCGTCGCGCACGACCTCTTCCATCTGCGTCTGCGTATGACCGATGAAGCTTCGGCTGGAGTGATCGAGCTCGCTGGCGAAGACGCTGGAAACTTCTCCGGCCTTCTCCCTAAACTGGTTCTCCGCCTGCTCGACCGTCTTTTCCGTGAGGCTCTGGATCTGGGTCTGCGCTTTTTTCTCGTACCACTCGGCGGATTTCATCAGGTCGTCCACCGCTTGATGCTTCAGGTCGGATGCCCTGGTTTCGATCTCGGTGAGGTTGCGCGCCGCGACCGTCTGCGCCGCTTCCTGCAGAATTTGATCCACGCCGCCCAGATTTTCGCGGAAGCGGGCGAGTGACTCCGCGAACGCTTCATCCGCCGAATTGCGGATGCGGTCCTGCTGCAAAGTCAGCGCGGCATCGAGAAGAGAGCGGCCACCCGCAAGGCGGTGAATCGCTTCTTCCGTTCGGGAAATGTGCGGCTGCACCATGGAGTCAATCTGCTGGTCAAACCGCGATATCGCAAGCTGGCAATTCTCTTCAAACGTAGTGCGGATTCGCGCGTTGAGTTCTTCGAGAAGAGTCTCCGATTGCCGGTGCAATTCATTGCGATGCAGGCTGCGCACGTCGTCTATCTGCGACTCAAAGCCTGCGAGAGCCTGCCTCTGCGCCGTTTCGGCACGCGTGGAAAAGTGGTCCAATCGCTCGCTGGATTCGGCAGCGCGCCCCAGGGCGGCTTCCAGCCACTGCGATTGCTCTTGCAGAGAGTTGCGGAGCCCGGTGATGCGCTGCGCAGTTTCGACTGCGGCGTTAGTCATGGAATCACGAACCGCTGTGGTCTGCCTAACCGCTTCTTCCTGCAAAGAGGTGCGCAATTCGGTGACGTGTTTTTCCGTTTCGGCTGCGCCGGTACTCATGGATTCACGAGCTGCGGCGGCCTGCCGGCCAGCTTCTTCCTGCAGCTGTGACACAAGAGAGCGGATATGTTCGTCGAGTCCCGCTGCCGCCTTTTCCTGCGCTGCGGCCAGCGTGCTTTCCAGTGTTGCATGCCAGCGCTCGTGCGCCGCCTTCACTTCGTTATCGAGATGGGTCTGCCAGGAGGATTGCGCGGCGGAAAGTGACGCCGCAGCCTGCTGTCGAATCTCGTTCGCTGCCGCGCTCATGGCTTCGCGGTGTGCGTTGGCGGCCACCTCGTGTTGCCGCGCCACATCATCTACTTCGCGCAGCGATTCCGCGGCACGATCGGCGATTTGGGTTTCTGCTTGTTCCGCCTGTGCGCGTAGCCGTGCGGCGGATTCTTCTGCCTGTTGACAAAGCGCGCCCAGCGATTCCACGGCGTTCGCGAGATGTTGCGTTTGTTCAGTGCGCTCCGCCGTGCCTCGATCCGAAATTTGCTGCGTCAATTCCCGCGTGAGCGCTTCGAGTTGCGGCGCGATCCAGCGGGGAACCTCTCTTTGTAATGCTTCCGCGGCCGCCGCGTGCGCCGCGCGCGAGCGAGTATCGGACTCTTCCTGAATTCTTGCGATGGCCCCCGAAACTTGTTGCGCCAGCTGTTCCCGGGCAATCGTAAATTTCTGCTCCCACTCCTCCATCGATACGCGGCGCTCAGCGGCGACGGCCTGCGCGGCCACCTCGCGCGCGGCTGTTTGGATTTGCTGTTTCGCGTCGGCCATCAGTCGCGCCATATGCCGCGCCAGTTGCAGCGAGGCGTCGGTAGCGCTTGCTGGAGCAGGGAAGACGCGCAGATTGTCCTGGGCGGGCATGGCGGCGGGGTCCGGTTCCGTGAGAGGCAAGTGAATTTCCGCGGTGTCCGAGGCCTTTGGAGGCACGTCAGTTGTGCCTTGGTATGCGCTGGAAACGCGTACTGTCTCCGAAGGCGAGAACCAATCCGGCGGCGGAAATGCGATGCCCCACGTGTTGCCGGGAGTCTCCAGTTCGAGCGCCACCTGGAAAAGCTGCCTTACCGTGCGAGGCCGTTGAATCCAAGCCACGCGTCCCCGCACCGTGCGCGGAGCTTGCCCGGCTTCCGGATGCGGCACTTCGAGCGTCACCCACATGTTTTTCAAAACGTAGTGCTTCGATTGGAACCTGCAACCGTGGCAGTTGATAATTAAGGTCGACGTGCGCTCCATGAACGGCCGTCCCAGCGCGTCCACACCCGTCACGGCGAACGGAACCGCTTGCATGATCCGCGTGCTGCGGCGCTTCCGCAATTCCTCGTTCTGATGTGCAACCGTTTCGGACATCATTTCCGTCGTTTCGTCGGCAAGATTGCCGCTCTGCTCGTCCATGGACACCGTCGCCGCTCCTAGAGTTTGGGCTGAACTCCCAGATCGCTTACGATTGCTTCGTTGTTGTACCTTCTGAGGTACCTTCCGAGGTCCCCTCTGAGGCGGACGTACGGTGCGTTCCCGCGAGGAACTCCCATGCTTCCTTTGCGACCCAGATTGGTCCTACCAGCAAATAAATTGGTCCTTGAAAAAACGCCGGATGGTTTCCCTCGATCTTGTGTCCAGCAAGGAGAAATATCCAGCCGCCTACAAAAAAACTCGCTCCCCAAATCCACTTCATGAAGATCAGCAGAATAATCCCCAAAAAAATCATGGGGATGCCGACACTATGGAAGAGCTTATTCCAGCCGGAAGAGTGTTCGTGATCGTACTGTGCCATGTAGTGCGCCAAGTTCGGCATAGCGCACCTCCTTGCGGTGGGGACCACTCCGCGGGAATCAGACTCTATACCCAAAATGGTCCGTTGGCTAGAGGTGGCCATACGTACTAGAACGCTAGGCATTGGGTGTCCCTGGAAGCCGTTAACATGCAGGTCAGCCTTCCATACCGTGTCAATTCTCGACTTTTAACTTTGAGCCGTTAGGCAGAATAGGCGGGAGTTTAGAGGTCGCGGCGGCCCTCCAGCGCCTTAAGCATCGTTACTTCGTCGGCATATTCCAAATCCGCGCCAACAGGAATTCCCACGCCGATGCGCGTGACGCGCACCCCCAGCGGCTTTAATAATTTGGATAGATACACGGCCGTGGCTTCACCTTCCGCCGTCGGATTCGTCGCGATGATGATCTCCTCGACCGTCCCGCCCTTCAGCCGCTCGATAAGAGATTTAATCCGGAGTTGCTCCGGCCCCCGTCCAGACAACGGTGAAAGAGACCCTCCCAGCACGTGATACATCCCGCTGTACGTGCGTGTTTTTTCAATCGCCATGATGTTGTGCGCTTCTTCCACCACGCAAATCATCTTCTTATCACGATTCGCGCCGGTGCAGAAATGACACGGATCAGCGTCCGTAATGTTGCTGCACACCGAGCACTCGCGGATCTTCTCTTTCGCGTCGCGAATCGCCTCCGCCAGCCCTAGCGCGTCTTCCGGCGGACAGCGCAAAAGAAAAAATGCCAGCCGCTGGGCGGTTTTCTGTCCGATTCCGGGTAGGTGTTTCAATTCATCGATAAGTCGTTCTACGGGAGCAGCAAAATCAGGCATGCATGATGTGTAGCACAGCCGCGCGTCTCCGCGCAAACCAGCAGGGGAATGGGGCTGGCTGAAAGACATTTGACTAAGTGCTCTCCCCGACAGCCTATAGGGATCCCTCTTGCGCGGAGGCTCAGGTGGGCGATCTTCGTAACTCTTTCAAAATAAACTACTTACAAGATCCATGGTTACTACCTATGGGCCGCCGTGGAACAAAACGCAAGATTCCACCCCCCGCCCGTTCTAAGATCAGAACTAATCGAGCGGTGCATCCGAGGAACACCCATGCCCCTTCTGATCCTCATTTGCGTGCTGTATGGGCTGCTGCTGCTCGCCACTCCCTTTTTGGCCATCGGTCTCTACGTCAGGCACACGAAACTCCGCCAGCAACTGAAAGAACTCACCGAAGAAAACGCGAAACATCTCACGAGATTGCAGCGTGCCGTCGGTGAACTCCAAACTAAGCTCGCTGCAACAACTCCATCCGCAACGGTTTCGGCTGCAACGCCAGCAGCCGAGAAACCGATTACCCCGGGAGTTCATCAACCAGTCGCAGTTCCGCGGTCATTTCCGGTTGTCCAAATCCCCCCTCCAGTCGTGGTCTCGCCGCGCGTCGAAGTGCCACCGCCAAGCAAGCCCCAAGCAACGCCGCCGACCGAGGCAAAGCCAACGCCTCCGGCTGCACCGCCAAAAACTATTCCGACTCCCGCTGTCCCGCACACGCCACTGATGCCGCCGCCTCAGCCCTCGGCAATTCCCCCTGCTGCGGCCGCGCGCGTCTCAACGCCTCCGCCGATCTCACCGCTGCGCGCCCCCGCCCCAAAAACAACACGCGAAGAGCGCATGAAAACCGTTTCCTCCATCGAAGAACTTCTCGGCGCCAACTGGTTTGCCAAGCTCGGCGTCATCATGACCGTCATCGGTGTCGCACTCCTTGGCAAACTCGCACTGCAAAATCTCGGTCCCGCCGGCAAAGCGTTCATCATTTATGCCGTCTCGATTGTATTTCTCGGCGGCGGCATATTCCTCGAGAAGCGCGACCGCTACCAACTCCTCGGCCGCGTCGGAATTGGCGGCGGCTGGGCGCTGCTTTTCTTCAGCACGTTTGGTATTCACTACGTCCCCGCGATGCGCGTTCTCGATTCCGGCGTTCTCGACTCCGCTCTCATGCTCGCCGTTGCCATTGCCATGGGCGCGCACACGTTGCGCTACAAATCCCAATTCGTCACCGGCCTTGCTTTCTTGCTCGGCTACACCACCGTCGCATTGAGCCAGGACACCGTCTACAGCCTTACCGCCGGAGTCATGCTCGCTATCGGCCTCGTCGGCATTATTCTCAAGATGGGCTGGTTCGAGCTGGAAGTTTTCGGCATTCTTGCCAGCTACCTCAACCATCTTTATTGGCTCTATCGCATTCTCGGCATTCAAGGAGCGCACGGTCACAACTTTCCTGAATTCCATGCCAGCCTCGGCCTCTTGTTTTTCTACTGGCTCATATTCCGCATCTCCTACGTCGCCCGGGCCGTCAAAACCGACTTCGAAGAACACGTCTCGACCGTCTCCGCGCTTCTCAACACGCTCCTTTTCCTGGGCTTGCTGAAATTTCAATCTGTGCACCCCGAGCTTGCCTATCTCGCCTTATTCGCAATTGGAGCTTTCGAGTTGGCGTTTGCGCTTCTTCCCGTCACGAGGCAGCGGCGTCGCGCATTTGTCATTCTCAGCATCATTGGCGCGTCTCTCATGATTGCTGCTGTGCCTTCGCACTATTCGGGCAACAACGTCGCCATCCTTTGGCTCGTCGGTGCGGAAGTTTTTCTCGCTGCTGGAATCATTTTCGAGGAAGTCGTCTTCCGCCGCCTCGGCCTGTTCACCGGCCTTCTCGTCGGCGTGGATCTGATCGGCTTTAACCTCCGCCCGCTCGTCGAACTGCGTGCCAAATCCGAAGCGCTCGCGCTTTCCAGCGGCGTTCTCTTCGCTCTTTGTGCCGTTGTCTTTTATTTGAACGCTCTCCGCGTTCGTTCGCGCTGGGAAAAATCCTTCAGCTCTTCTCTCGATCGTAGATTGCTCACAATTCATTCCTATCTCGGCGCCTTCGCCGCCGCCACTGCCGCTTGGGCGCTCTTCTCCAACGATTGGACTGCCATCGCCTTCGCTGTGATCATGCTCACCCTTGCGGCCGCCAACCGCCGTCTCGAGTCGCGCCATCTTCAGATTCAGTACGTGCTTCTCGGCGTTCTTACCTTGTATCGCGCGCTCGTCTTCAACCTGCACATCGAGAGCCCGGCGCATACGCATATCACCACGCGCCTCATTACGCTTCCCATCCTCGGGGCGATTTTCTATCTCACTGCCAAAATCGCCGCCCTGCGCGAGGATCAAGAGCAGCGCGTCCTTCGTGCGCTCATTTCCTTTGCGGGCGCCGCCATGTTTGGCTTTCTCATCTGGACCGAAGCGCCCCAAATCTGGATGGCCGCCCTCTTCCTCGCCGCCGGAATCATCCTGGCCTTTGCCGCTCGCCGCTGGAATCTTCTCCATCTCAGCGTTCAAGAACATCTCTTTGCCGTCGCCGCCGTTCTTCAAACGCTGGACTACAACTGTCACGTCGCAGGCTACTACGGCCCCTTCAGCATTCGCTTGATCACCGTTTCGCTCGTTGCCGCCGGCCTCTACGCCATTTCGCGCAAGGCGACCAATGAAAGCGCGTCGCACGGCCTCATCGCCGCATATCTCCATACCACGGCAGCTACATTCCTTCTTACCCTTTTGATGTGGTACGAAGCGTCCACCGGCTGGCTCGCTGCTCTCTGGGCTCTCTTCGCCTTCTCGCTTGCCGCCGTCGATCGCCGCTTCAAACTGGACGATCTGCGATGGCAGGCTCACGCTCTGGCTGCCATCACGATGCTTCGCTGCGTTGGCGTGAATCTTCACAACGAAGAACTTTGGCACGGCCTTAGCGTGCGCCTCCTCACGCTTTCCCTCGTTGCGGTCGTTTTCTATGTGATGTCCGTTTTCATCCGCATGCCGGAAGAGTGGCGCGCTCGCGATTTTCATCACATCTATTCGTGGTCCGCTTCGCTGCTCGTCTCCCTTCTTTTCTGGTATGAACTCAATCCTCTCAGTAGAGCGGTTGGCTGGGCGGTCTTCGGGTTGGTGCTCTTCGAATACGGTTTCCAGCGAAAGATTTCGCAATTTCGCTATCAGGCCTATGTCGCCTTCACCGCGGCGTTTGCCCGCATCTTTTTCGCAAACCTCACTGCGGGCGCTCCGGGCGAACTCTTTGGTCCCCGCATGTACACGGTTCTTCCGCTCATTCTGATTTTCTTTTTCGTGTATGCGCAGCTCTCTGGCGAGCAGGATGCAGACGCTCGCAAACCGCGTTTCCGCTCCGATGCGCTGGTCGCCTATCTAGGAACGGCCGCGCTCGTCGCCCTCTTCTACTTCCAATTCGCCCCCGATTGGGTGGTGACCGCCTACGCTGCAATAGCGTTCGCATTGTTTGGGGCAGGCTGGGCTCTCAATCGCGAAGTCTTTCTGCACCAGGGGATTTTGGTCACGCTCGCGGCCTTCGCGCGGGGCATGGCGCACAATTTGTTCGGCTCCAGCTATTTTAGCAATCACAATTGGAGCGTCCGCTACTTCATCGTAAGCACGGCGGTAGCGATATTGTTCGCGACGCTCTTTTTTGCATTTCGTTTGCGCGAAGCGTATCGGCTTCTTCCTGCCGCCAGCCGTGGCAGCGGATTTGCCTCCGCACTGGTTTCGCGCCCCGAGCAGTTGCAGTTTTTCGCTCCCATCATCTTGTTGACGGTAATGCTCGCTCTCAAAACGACAGCCGGTATGATCACCGTTTCGTGGGGCATTGAAGGCGTGCTCATCATCCTCTTTGCTCTCGCTGTCAAGGAGCGCAGTTTCCGCCTTACTGGACTCGTTCTGCTTGTCGTTTGTGTCGCCAAAGTGTTGACCATGGACGCTTGGCAGCTGAACCAGACCGACCGCTATGTTACCTTCATCATCGTCGGCGTCGCGTTGATCGCCGTTTCGTCGCTGTACATCCGGTTCCGAGAGAATATCCGCCAATACCTATGAAGCGCACCGTTGTATTCATCGTTTTTTTCGCGATCCTGGGAATTTCTCTCGGCGGACTCTATTGGAGCCAGCGCCGCACCAAATCCAGCCCCACTTCCGCGAATGCCGTTTTGAATATAGTTGCCGATGCTCAGCGCGACCTCACGCGCGTGCCCATGCACTTCACGCGGCTCTCGGACGAGCAGGAAATCGCCATAGGCCGCGAGCTAGCCGCCAAATACTCCGGGCAAGTGGTGAAGCTGACTCCGGAAGAAGAAGCGCTCGAAAAATATGTCCGCCGCGTCGGAGGCGCCGTCTCCGCGCACGCTCACCGGCATCTTGACTATAACTTTCACCTGATTCCCGATCACAACATGATCAACGCCTTTTCGCTGCCTGGCGGTCCTGTTTATATCGGCGAAGGCATGCTCGATCTCATGGAAACGGAAGACGAGCTCGCCAGCATTCTCGCCCATGAAGTCGAGCACATCGATCACTATCACTGCATCGAACGCGTGCAAATCGAAGCCAAGCTCAAGGATCTGAATCTCGAGATAGTGGGCCAGCTTCTGCAAATCCCCATGGAATTTTGGCAAGCGGGCTACCACAAGGACGAAGAATTCGAAGCCGATCGGGAAGGTGTTCGCTTAGCCGTCGAAGCGGGATACTCGCCGTATGGAGCGGTTAGCATCTTCACGCGGCTAGCCAAGCTCTGCGATGAATATGTCATCCACGCGCGCAGCCCCGAAGAAGAATTGTCCGAGCTTGCGATACAAAGTCTCACCGGATACTTTCGCTCGCACCCACTTCCGTCCGAGCGCCTCGACCAAGTTAACAGCCTTATCGCACAGGAGCATTGGGAAGACCGCAAGACGCAGAAACAGTTTCATGTGGAATACGAAGTCCACGGCGGCAAATTCGTAAAGTGAGAGTGTGGATCGAGGGAGTGCACGAAGAGAAGGGAAGCACAGCGAGCGAGACTTCGAATCGCTTGGCTGCTTAGAACCTAAAACAAACCGGGGATTTTCATTCCCGCTATTCCGGGAATGCCGCCTGCGACATTTTTCAGTTGGTTGGTCAGTTCTTCATCGACGCGGCGCGAAGCTTCGTTCACCGCGGCGCGCACCAGATCCTGCAACATCTCTTGATCCTTGCTTGCAAAAACTTCCGGCTCGATGCGCAGGTCCACAATTTGTTTCTGGCCGTTCATCTTTACGGTGACCATGCCGCCGCCGGCCGAAGCTTCGACGGCCACGCCATTCACTTGCTGCTGCAAGTCTTCCTGAACCTGCCGCAACCTCGAGAGCATCTGCTGGATCGCGTTCACTTCCATCAGGACTCCTCTTGGCGCCATTTTACTTCGGAGATTTTTCCTCCGAAGCGTTGCAGCATCGACCGCACCATCGGATCTCGTTCGAACTGTTCGCGCAACTCTTGCGTGCTGGAGGTTCCGCGCGGCGCAGTTGCTGCAACTGCTTCTACTTTAGCACACACGCGCACCGGGCGGCCCAGCACTTTGCTCGAAGAGGTACGGACCTTCTCCAGCGAGTCGCGTCCTTCCATCATCTCCGCAAACGCGCGCTTGTCCGCTGAAAAATAAATTCTCAGCTCCGGGCCTTCCAATTCCCAGCGGCTGCCTTGCTGCACGATCTCGCCGAGAAATTTCTGCTGCGCCTGAATCGCAGCCTTGATTTCCGCAATCTGTTCCTGCGTGATTCCATCGGCGCGCGTCTCAGGCTCATTCTCCACCGTTGGCTCAGGTTGGGCTGCAGCCGCAACAATTGCGGGAGGCTCCGCTGCGGGAACGATTTTTGTCTCCGCGCGTGCCGGGGCTGCTGCCGCAGCAGCCGTAGCATAACTCGGCGCAGAGATTCGCGGCGGTGGAGTAAACATTGTTTGCGGTGCGGGCGAAGAGCTTCGCGCTGGCACTGCTTGCGGCGCGGCCACAGTCGCAGTTGAGGTTAGACTGCTGCGCGTCGCTCCTGAGTTTGCACGACCTGCTGCAGTGGCTGACCCCGTTCCAGACACCGCTCCGCTGCGAAGTTCCGCCAGCAACTCTTCCATCGGCGCGAGCCGCTGCGCGTTGATCAGCCGAAGCAGGCCCATCTCCAGATGTACGCGAGGATCTGGCTTGTGGCGCAAATCACTATCCGTCTGTAAAAGAATCTGAAAAAATCGCGTGAGGTCTTCTTCGGTAAATTGCTCTGCGGCTTTGGCGAGCGCGGGCCGTTGATCCGGCGTGGCCGCAATCAAATCCGAATCCGCACCGCACACTCGCGCGATCAAGAGGTTGCGCATGTGCCGGATCGCTTCACGGCAAAAATGTTGGAGGTTGCGCCCGTCTTTTTGAAAAGTGTGCACAAGACCGAGAGCGCGGTCCGCCGATCCTTCCGCAATCGCCGCGACCAGTTCATTGAGCGAGTCTTCCGGCACGACGCCGAGCAGTTCACGCACTTCTTTGTCCGGAATGACATCGCCGCAATACGCCCTCGCCTGCTCCAGCAGAGAAAGCGCATCGCGCAGGCTTCCTTCCGCCATTCGCGCAATTACTGCGAGCGCACCTAGTTCGATCTTTAAATTCTCTTTTTGAGCGATCTCTTCGAGCCGTCCTGTTATTTCCGCGAACGTTAGTGCTCGAAAATGAAAATGCTGCGAGCGCGAGCGAATGGTATCGGCCAAATCTTCCGGCTGCGTCGTGGCCATCACGAAAATCACGCGGTCCGGCGGCTCTTCCAGTGTCTTCAGTAGAGCATTGGACGCTTCGCTCGTGAGCATGTGCGCTTCATCGAGAAGCACAACCTTGCTCCGCGAAGCTGCCGGCGCGTAGCGCACCATCTCGCGCAGTTCGCGAATCTGGTCGATGCCGCGGTTCGAAGCGGCGTCGATCTCGATTACATCGAGCGAAGTGCCCGCGGCAATTTCCTTGCAGGAATCGCATTCGCCGCAAGGCTCCGCAGTAGGCCCTTTTGCGCAATTCAACGCTTTCGCAAGAATCCGCGCCGCCGTGGTTTTTCCCACGCCGCGCGCGCCGGAAAAAATATACGCATGCGCCACGCGGTTGTTTTTGATCGCGTTTGCCAGCGTTGATGTGACGTGGGATTGTCCGACGAGGTCGCTGAAGGTTTGCGGGCGCCACTTCCGGGCTATAACTTGGTAACTCATTTCGCGTCAGGCTGCTTCGAACTCCCATTCTGCTTCTTCAGCGAAAAAACAAAAAACACAACCGCAGCGCAACCCAAAGTCAAAGTAAGAACGATAGCTCCACCTAAAATCATCGCCTCACCTCTTTGCCGGTCGCCTTGTCGCGGTCACCCTTCAACTCTTAACTTTCAACTTTAAAATTTTCAACTTTGAACTAATCCTCGATGCGAGGAACTTCGGGTGATCTGCGGCACCCGAGGCAATCCCGATACCGTTGCTCCCTTCCGGGCCTGGCGGGGGTCGCGGGACCTCG
>Ga0209736_1000128_pt1 | contig 23948 bp, 20 predicted proteins | sample BlaSpr_A8_Ref_M3_FD_187992 | JGI IMG/M metagenome (GOLD analysis project Ga0209736, IMG submission 187992) | Forest soil microbial communities from Thunder Bay, Ontario, Canada - Black Spruce, Ontario site 2_A8_Ref_M3 (SPAdes) (version 2) | ecosystem: Environmental > Terrestrial > Soil > Boreal...
CTCAAAGCGACGCCGCACAGGATTTCTTGCCGTCCACCCCAAACTGCTTGAGATAGGGGGTGACGTTGTCGACGTCCTCGTCATCCGATGGAATGACGCCCGTTCGATGCGCTGCAACACGAGCATGCGATGTCCTGGGCCCGCCTCGCCAGTTCCAATAACTCGCCAGTTCCAATAATTTGTCAGGATCAATAATTCGGGTCAAGCTTGGGTCGGCGAACGCTGTGAGCCAAGTCGCCGATATCGAACCCAAAGTCCGCGCGTCCAATGACCAACATGCCGCTCTTCATCGGCGATCGGCGCCCCGACGCACGCGGTTCCGAAATATCAGCCTGTCGCTGTGATGGACCGGCACGGGACGGTCGGGAACGATGATGAAGCCATTCGAGCTTACCGACACCTCCGCGCTTGAGATCGACCACGTCAGTCATCGCTATGGTGCGCGGGTCGCGCTGGATGATGTCAGCCTGACCGTGAGGCAGTCGTCTTTTACCGTCCTGCTCGGATTGAACGGCGCCGGGAAGTCGACGCTATTTTCGCTGATCACCCGTCTCTACGCGATACGGTCGGGCCAAATTCGCATTTTCGGACACAATGTCGCAAACGAGCCGGGTGCTGCCCTAAGCAAGCTCGGTGTCGTGTTTCAGTCCCGCGCGCTCGATATCGACATTTCGGTGCGGCAGAACCTGATGTATCACGCGGCATTGCACGGCATCGCCAGCAAGCGGGCCAGGGAACTGATCGCGCAGGTGCTGGATCGCGTGGCGATGACCGATCGCAGCCTGGACCGGGTCGGCAACCTCTCGATTGGGCAGATGCGCCGTATCGAGATTGCCCGCGCACTGCTGCACCAGCCCCGCCTGCTTCTGCTGGACGAACCTACGGTCGGCCTCGACATCAAGGCGCGGGGGGATATTCTCGACCACGTTCGCAGGCTAACGACGGTGGAGGGGATTGGCGTGCTCTGGGCGACGCATCTCATCGACGAAGCCGGTGCGGGCGATGACGTGGTCGTCCTGCATAAGGGGAGGGTCCTCGCCCACGGCGCGCTGGGCGAGGTTGTCGGCGGATCCGGGGGCAGCGATCTGCGGGATGCATTCAACCGGCTGACCGGGGCGGCCGATCAGGACGAACTGGAGTCCGCCAGATGACGGCCACCGGTGAAGCAATCGACAGGCGCGGTTTTTCGCTGGCGCAATATGTGATCTGCCTCGAGGGCATCGTCTGGCGCGAAGCGCTGCGCTTCATTCATCAGCGCGAGCGCTTCGTCTCGGCGCTGGTGCGGCCACTGGTCTGGCTTTTCATTTTTGCCGCCGGGTTTCGGCAGGTGCTCGGCGTCTCGATCATCCCGCCGTATCAGACCTATGTCCTTTACGAGGTCTACATCACGCCCGGGCTGATCGCGATGATTCAGCTGTTCAATGGCATGCAATCATCGCTCACGATGGTCTATGACCGCGAAACCGGTGGAATGCGCACGCTGCTGGTAAGTCCGTTCCCACGCTGGTGGCTGCTCACCTCGAAACTTTTGGCGGGCACGCTGGTATCCGTCCTGCAAGCCTACGTCTTTCTGCTGATCGCCTGGTTCTGGGAAATCGAAGCGCCTCCGCTTGGCTATCTGGCGCTGTTGCCGGCGCTGCTGCTCAGCGGGTTCATGCTGGGCGCGCTGGGAATGCTGATTTCGTCGCTGATCAAGCAGCTCGAGAACTTTGCGGGGGTCATGAATTTTGTGATCTTTCCGATGTTCTTTGCTTCCTCGGCGCTGTACCCACTATGGCGCGTCAAGGAATCCAGTCTGTTGCTTTATTATATTTGCGAGCTCAATCCTTTTACGCATGCCACCGAACTGATCCGCTTTGCGCTCTATGAGCAGATCAATTGGGTTTCGCTCGGCGTCGTTCTCGGTTGCACCATGGTGTTTCTGTTCGGGGCGATCCTGGCCTACGATCCGGCGCGCGGCTTCCTGGCGCGCCGCGCTGGTCCGGCGAGCTGAGGCCGGTATCCCTGCAACTTCAGAAAGTGGCCTTCAGGCCCGCATAGAAGGCGCGCGGCCGCGCCGGACTGAGCGAACGCGGGTCCGTGAACGGCGCGCCGCCGTTGGCGAAATTGGGAACGGCGGAAGTATTGAAGAAGGTGCCGTAGGTCGCGTAGCGGTTATCGAGGATATTGTCCGCCCGCGCGTAGATCTGGAACCTCTTGTCGATCTGATAGGAGGCGTGAAGGTTGAAGACCGCATAGGAAGGCAGCCGCGGCGCCTGATTGGATTCGTCGCCGACAAAATACTGACTGCTGACGAAGAGCGCGTCGCCTCCGACCTTGAAGGCGTCCGTCAGCGAATAATCGATACCGGCCTTGATTCGGTTGCGCGGGATGGCCGGAATGCGATTGCCCGGCAGAATCTGGACATTGCCGTTGATGTCGGCGAACGGGCTGTTGGAGCCGACCTGCAGCGCGTCGAGGAAGCGCGCGTCGACCAGCGCATAGCTGGCGTAGAGCTGCAGGTTGCTCGACTTCAGGTTGACCTCGGCCTCGATTCCCTGCCGCCGCGTCGAACCCACGTTCTGGAAATAGCCGAAGCCCTGCAGGACCGGACTGGGAATGGCGAGGATGTCATCGCTGTTGTCGGCGCGGAAAGCGCCAAGCTTCCATCCGAGCGTGCCGATGTTCAGGTCCTTGCTGCCGCGCAGGCCGGCTTCGACGGTGCGCGACACCACCTGTTTCAAGGCTGGATCGGAAACCAGGAATGCCGCGATGATGCAGGGATGCGCAGGATCGGCGCATCCCAGTTCCAGTGGCGTCGGCGCGCGGTTGGCTTCGGAATAGCCGGCATAGGCCGTCAAACCGGGAGTGATCTTGTAGGTCCCGCCGATGATCGGATTGAAGCGGGTGTAGGTATCCTGGCCGTTCAGCGCGCTGCCGATCTGGTCTTCCAGCCTGATATTGGCGACATTGTAGCGGCCACCGGCGGTGATCGAAAACGCCTCCGTGACGTCGAAGGTATCGAGGGCATAGAGTCCGCTGTACTGATTGGTGGTGCGAAGCTCGACCGGACCGATCGACACCGGATTACCGGACTGCCCCAAAAATATTCCGCTGCCGCTGACGACGAAGTTCGGACCGATCGTGCCCAGTTCGGCGCTGGCCAAGAAGCGCGTAACGCTGGAATCGAAACTGGCGCCGACCGTGAAATGATTGGGGTGACCGAACAGTCGATCGGTATTGGTGGCCTGCAACGAAACGCCGGTCGTGGTCGAACGGGTGGTGTTACGGTCTTTTTCTCCCAGCACCGCATTGGGATCGAAGGGATTGGCGAGCTGGGCGCCGTTCAGGCCGTTTGCCGGCGTGCTGTCGTCGCCGAAGCAAAGCAGCTTCGGATCCGCAGCGCACGGCCGTGTGCCGGTCGGGTTGGCATCGAGCATGTTCTGGTCAAAAACCCGCACATGCGCCGAGCCTTCGATGGTCCAATTCGGCGTCGCCTCGACCTTGCCGGTCAGATTGACATAGCCAACCCGGTTTTCCGTGGTTTGCGGCGTGGTGTAGGTCGCGCCCCAATATTGCTGCAGGAGTTCGATCGGCACCGTCGCGGTGGCGCCGAACTTGTTATCGGCCGCGCCCATGTTGAGATGAAATTCGCTTGCATCGTTGCGGTAGCCGACATCGCCGTAGAAGCGGCGAACGTCCGACGCCGAGAAATTGCGAAATCCGCCGTCGTGCAATGCTTCGAGCGCACCATAGAAGGCAAAATTGTCGAGCTGTTTGCCCCACTGCGCCGAGCTCTGGATCCGCCCGAACGAGCCGCCCATCGTGTCGATCTCCGCGCCGTGATAGTTGAAGCCGTCCTTCATCTGCACGTTGACCGCCCCGCCCAGCGCATTGAGACCGAACGCGGGATTGTTGGTCACCACCGTGACCGACCGTATCGCGGCGGTCGGGATCAGATCCCAGTTGACCGTGTCGCCGAAGGCCTCGTTGACGCGCACGCCGTTCTGGTAAACCGCGAGCCCCTGGGGAGTGCCGGCCACCGGGGAGGCGACGAAGCCGCGAAATTGCACGTTGGACTGGAAGGGATTGCCGGCCACTTCATTGACGATGATACCCGGCACGTATTTTTGCAGGGCATCGCTGACGTTCAGCGACCCGGTTTGCTTGATCTGGTTGGCGTCGACGAGGTTGACGCTCGCCGGCACCTTCTCGGGATCGATGCCGGAGCCGGCTATCGGCGTGGTCGGGTATACCACGAGCCTGGGTATGGTCCGGGCGATTCGAGTGGCGTTTTGGGCGCGGCCGGGCTTGGGGCTCGGCTTCGTTCCGGTCACCACGATGGGCGGCAACGTTTGGGCACCGGGCGCTCCGGCACCGGGCGCTTCCTGGGCACGCGCGCAATCGGTCCCAGGACATGCGCCTATCGAGACGATAAGTATCGGCATGATAAGCAGGAATCGAGCGCGCATCGGCCTCATCCATTCCGCTCCGGCTGTTCGGGGGCCGCCGGTTCAGGGAATGCTAGGAGATCGACAGAAGCCCGACGTCGGGAAATTTAGGTCGCGCGATCGGGAAAAAATCCCGGTTCTCCGATCAAGACTTACGTTGGTTGAAGCAACCGGGATTGCTGTATTCCACAGGGAACCTGGGCTTCCACGGTAACGCCCTGGTTTGTCGACGCCACGGTCATGGTGCCGCCCAAGGCCAGCACCCGCTCGCGCATACCGAGCATGCCAAAACCCTGCTTGTGATTGGCCGGCAAGCCGGCGCCGTTGTCGCGCACGCTCACCATGATCGCGCCGGTCTCGCCGGTTCCCGTCCGGCCGGGCGCCGCCGGTTCAACCGCGATATCGACGCGGGTCGCGCGCGCGTGGCGGAAGACGTTGGTGAGGGCTTCCTGGATGATGCGGTAGATCGTCAGTTCCGCAGTTTCGCCGCGGGCGCCGAGTGACGGCGAGATCGAGGTTTCGAGCACCACGCCGGGATGGGTCTCGCGCCAAAGCCGCATCAACGCAGCAAGCGCATCGGCCAGCCCGAGTTCGGCAAGGCCTACAGGCCGCAGCCGCTCGAGCACGCGCCGATTGAATTGCTGAAGCGCATTCACTTGATCGGACATCGCGCCGATGTGTTGACGCAAAGCCTCGAGATCAGGCTCGGAAGTTTCGGCCAATCGCGCCAGCGAGGAAGCGTGCGCGCGCAGGGTAAACAGATAGGGACCGAATTCGTCGTGCAGGTCGCGCGCGATTTCCTTGCGCTCGACATCCTGCAATGAGACCACGCGCTCGGCGAGCCGTCGCTTGTCCTCGACCGCGGTCTTCAGGACCGATGCCAGATGGTTCAGCTTATTGCAGATCGCGGCGAGTTCCGGCGAACCGCTGGGCGTGACGCGGGTGTCGAAGTGACCGGCCTCGATCGAGCTCATGGCATCCGCCAGCGACTTGATCGGTTCCAGCGCGCGGCGGACGACCGTCATCGTGATCAGGAAAAGTGCGGCGGCAATGGCAGACCCGACTTCGATCTGGGTGACGATGCCGTCCCAGATCTCGGCTACTTCGTCGGTTGGGTGCGAGGTAATGACCAGCGATCCCAGCGATCGGCCATTTGCGCCAATCGGCACGCCGACCGTCGTCTGCTCCGGGTGAATCAGGGTGAGAAACCATTCGGGAACCTGCGGCGGCTCGCCTGGATCGCCGCTCGGCGCCGCCGCTGCAGGCGCATCACTTGTTGCCGGATCGTGCACGCGGGTGATGCTGACATGGCGCAGTCGCTTCAGGCCTTCGACAATCTGGTCGAGCCTTGCTTCGGGGTCGGATGCATCATTGAGATCCGACACCAGCGTCTCGACAAAGCCCCGCGCAAGCCGGACCACGCTTTGATCTTCGGCCGCCACTCTCGGACCAGCCTCCAACAGCAGGCGAGCGATGTTAATGATCAGGCCGAGCACCAGGACCAGTGCCAAAAGCGTGTTCAGCCGCGCACGCAAGGAGAGCTTCTGCCACATTGCCATACTCCAATCCGGCGGCTGCCCTGTCAGCCGCAAGGCGTGTCAGCCGCAAGGCGTTGACAGCCAAAATTGGCAGCTATCTAATTGAACGGTAGCGCACTTCTTGCGGAACGGCATAGTGCGAAGCTGCAGGAGCAGGTGCAAGCGATCAGCACCGCAGCACTCGCATCCAATCCGGCGGTGGTCGGAGCTATTCGTATTGCGCCGCAAACCGGCTTGCCTGTGTGGGCGATGAGGCCTTCGGAATGCGTATCCTGATCGTTGATGATCATCCCATCGTTGCCTCGGGTTGCCGCGCCCTGTTGGCTGACAACCGGAATGTCACGATCCTCGAGGCGCCCGACGCCGAAAGCGGCGAGGCGGCCTTCGCCGCCGAGCGGCCGGACATCTGCGTCGTTGATATCAATCTGCCGGGTGTCTCGGGCTTTGAGCTCGCCCGCAGAATTCTGGCCCGCGATGCAACGGCACGCATCATCATGTTCAGCATGAACGACGATCCGATCTTTGCCGCGCGCGCCATCGAGACCGGCGCGAAGGGCTACGTTTCCAAATCCGGCGACCCCCGCGATCTGGTCGAAGCCATTCGCAAGGTGGGGGACGGCGGGGTATTTTTGCCGTCCGCGATCGCCCAAAGCATCGCATTTGCCGGAGCTGGATTTGCCGAAAGCCCGCTTGCGAAACTGACGTCCCGCGAGATGGAGATACTGCGCCTCCTCGGCGCAGGCAAAAGTCTTTCCGAGATCGCGTGGCTGGTACATTCATCCTACAAAACGATCGCAAATACCTCCTCCATCATGCGCCAGAAGCTCGGCTTGCGCTCGCCTGCCGAACTCGTGCGCTTCGCGATCGAGAGCCGGCTGGTGTGACTTCGATCTGGCCCGGGTCTGCGTCGGTCGTCCCTGGCAATATCGTCACTACCGGCGGGAAAACTGCTTTCAATCCTTCGCGACACCCGAAGCCTGCGCCAGGCTCTCCAACGCAGCGCAACAAAGTCCTACGCAAATTCGTGCGAAGTGGGCAGAATGCTCCCATGGCAGCGTTGAGCATATCGAGGGGGTTAGCTTCCGCAGCGAAGCGCCGGGGAGCGGCCAGCTCCTGCCTGCTGCTCGTGCTTTCGATAGTTCCGACCGACGCCCAGACCGCACCGATCGAGACCGAACATCTGTTCGGCTTCACGATCGGCAGCGATGTGGGCGACGCCGGAGAAAGAGAGTTGGAGGGCTCCGTCACCGGCCGATTTGCGAAGCGAACCGGAACGTACAATGCGGCCACCGGCACGATGTCCGTGGAATACGTGCCGATACCAAATCTGCGGACTGAGCTTACGGGCGTGGTGGCAGGCTATGACGTTGTCGGCGTCAGCGGATTGACCGATCAGCGGTATACCGCATTCGGCGGTGTGTCCGCCGACATCCGCTACCGGTTCCTTGACCGCGCGACCGCGCCGTTCGGTCTTGCGATCGGCGCGGAGCCCCATTGGAGCCGCGCCGACGAAGCGACCGGCGAACCGGTCAGCCAATATGGCGTCGACTTCGTCGCGGCGGCCGACTGGGAAATCGTTCGCGATCGCGTCGTGGTGGCGTTCAACCTGCTCTATCAGCCCGAAACCATGCGCTCGAAAGCGACCGGTATCTGGTCACAGGAAGCCACCGCCGGTGTTGCGATGGCGGTGATGGCGCAGGTTCGTTCAGGGATCTTTGTCGGTGGCGAAGCGCGCTATCTGCGCAAATACGAAGGACTTGGGCTGGATATGTTCGCCGGACAGGGTTTTTTCATCGGGCCGACGGTCTATGTCAAACTCTCGGAAAAGGCGTGGATCGCGGCCGCATGGAGCGCGCAAGTTGCCGGCCAGGCGACGACATCGGCAGGATCGCTTGACCTGGTCAATTTCGAACGCCGGCAGGGGCGTCTGCTGTTCGGCGTGAATTTTTGAGCGCCTGCGGGTCGCTCGCTATCGGGAGCAGTCCTTGAGAGTCTTTTCCTCGATCGTGAAGATCGAACCTGTCTTGACCTCGATATTCGGCACCACACAGGTCCGCCCGCTCTTGTCGACAAATTTGACGTCATACACGCCAGGGGCCGTGTCGGTAATTTTCAAACGCTCGTCGTGATCGACGGTGCGGTCGCGATCGTTGTCGGCCTGGTTCCTGCCCCAATCATTCTTGCCGGCCGGGGAAAGCTGCAGCGACGTGATCGTATTGGCCGTCAGGTTCCAGAACCGGGTGTCCTTTGCGAGCGCGCCCGTTGGAAGGGAGGCTAGAATCAACACGATCAGGGCCGTCGTCCTGGCCATTTCATGTTCCTCGCAAAATGTCGCGGCGCTGTCCCTGGATCCGCCGCGATCGCAAGCCGAGCCGCGATATCTCACGCATTCAATCGCGCAGCGTGCCAGCGCAGGTGATCTGCCATGAATGTCGAAACGAAGTAATAGCTGTGGTCATAGCCGGGCTGGCGACGAAGGAGAAGGGGAATGCCGGTCTGCAAACAGACGCGTTCCAGCAATTCGGGGCGAAGTTGTTCGGTCAGAAACTGATCGGCATCGCCGACATCGACCAACAAATCGGAAAATCGCGCGCCAGCCTCGATCAGGGCGACGGTGTCGTGCTTAGCCCAGGCCTCGCGCCCATCGCCGAGATACAAGCTCAGTGCCTTGATCCCCCATGGCACTTGCGAGGGCGCGACAACCGGCGAAAAAGCGCTGGCGGCGCGATACCGATCAGGATGGCGCAGGGCGATGGTCAGGGCGCCATGCCCGCCCATCGAATGACCGAGGATCGACTGTCGCTTGGGATCCGCTGGAAAATGCGCGGCGATCAATTCGGGCAGTTCTTCGGTTACATAGCTCCACATCCGGTAATTGCGCGCGTAGGGCGGCTGCGTGGCATCGACATAAAAGCCGGCGCCGAGCCCGAAATCGTAGGCGCCGTCGGGGTCGCCGGGCACGCCTTCACCGCGCGGGCTGGTGTCCGGCGCAACGAAGATCAGGCCCAACTCGGCACATGGCTGGCGAAACTCACCCTTTTCCGTGACGTTGGCGTGGGTGCAGGCCAGCCCCGAAAGATACCAGACCACCGGCAGCTTCGAGCTTTCCTGGTGCGGAGGGAGATAGACCGAAAAAGTCATGCCGGTGCCGGTCTCGCGGCTGTCATGCCTGTAAACACCTTGCACGCCGCCATGCGATCGATTGAGAGAAACGGTTTCGATCGTCATGGCTTTACGGCTCCAGCACCGGATGGCGGCGGGATTGCAACGGTCATAGGGTCACGGCTCGGTGGCGTCTCACCAACCGAGCCGGGATTGCCGATCAGGCGGCCATCTGTTTCGATTTCGCAACATGCGCGGCGATCGCGTCCATCAGGACCGGCGACAGACAGTCATAGGGCTCAAGCCCGAGCTCCTTGAGACGTGAGCGGATCGCGGGCATTTCGGACGGGTTGACGCCGGACTCGATCACCGAGGACACGAACGCCGCAAATCCCGGAGCGGCCGAACCGCCTTCGGTAAACAGTTCGGGATGAATAAAATCCAGGCCGTAGAACGGATGCGCCTTGTTCTCGATGCGGCCGTACATGTGCGTGCCGCAAACCCGGCAAGCGTGCCGCTGGATCGTCGCCGAGGCGTCGATGATTTGAAGCTTGTCGCCGTTTTCGAGAACGGTGACGTTCTCGCGTGGCACGACAGCAACCACTGAAAAGGTTGCTCCCTCGGGCTTCCAGCATTTGGTGCAGCCGCAGGCATGGTTATGCGCGACATCGCCCTTGATGCCGACCTTGACCGGCCTGTCCTTGCATTTGCAAACCAGAGTTCCGCCGGCGAAGCTGCCGGAACCCTGCTTTACTCCGCTGTCAATCGATGGGTGGATATGAACAGTCATGGGCCTATCCTCCTTTGCTTGACGTTTTTGATTTTAGAACACAACGACCGACCGGATCGACTTGCCTTCGTGCATTAGATCGAATCCCTTGTTGATCTCCTCCAGCTTGAGGACATGGGTAATCATCGGATCGATCTGGATCTTGCCATTCATGTACCAGTCGACGATTTTCGGCACGTCTGTACGGCCGCGGGCGCCGCCGAACGCGGTGCCCTTCCAGACCCGCCCGGTCACGAGCTGGAACGGTCGCGTGGCAATTTCCTTGCCGGCTTCCGCCACCCCGATGATCACCGAGACGCCCCAGCCGCGGTGACAGGCCTCCAGCGCCTGGCGCATCACGGTGATATTCCCGGTGCAGTCGAAGGTGAAATCGGCGCCACCATCGGTCAGTGCGACCAGATGCTGGACGATATCGCCATCGACCTTGGACGGGTTGACGAAATGCGTCATGCCGAAGCGGCGGCCCCATTGCTCCTTGGCGTCATTGAGGTCGACCCCAATGATCTTGTCGGCGCCGACCATCCTGGCGCCCTGGATGACGTTGAGTCCGATCCCACCCAGCCCGAACACGACCACGTTGGCGCCGGGTGTGACCTTGGCGGTGTTCACTACGGCGCCGACACCCGTTGTCACTCCGCAGCCGATGTAACAGCTCTTGTCGAACGGCGCATCCTCCCGAATTTTTGCCACTGCGATTTCCGGCAGCACGGTGAAATTCGAGAAGGTCGAGCAGCCCATGTAGTGGAAGATCGGCTGGCCCTTGTGGCTAAAGCGCGAGGTGCCGTCGGGCATCAGTCCCTTGCCCTGCGTGGCGCGGATGGCGGTGCAAAGGTTGGTCTTGCCGCTGAGGCAGCTTTTGCACTGGCGGCATTCGGGCGTGTAGAGCGGGATCACATGATCGCCGGGCTTTACTGAAGTTACGCCTGCTCCCACTTCCCGGACGATGCCGGCGCCTTCGTGGCCGAGGATCGAGGGGAAAATTCCCTCGCTATCGAATCCGTCGAGCGTATAGGCGTCGGTGTGGCAAATCCCCGTCGCCTTGATCTCGACAAGGACTTCACCCGTCTTGGGACCATCCAGATCAAGCTCGACGATTTCAAGCGGCTTCTTGGCCTGGAACGCAACAGCGGCGCGTGTCTTCATTTACCGTTCCTCCACTCAAAGTTTTTTCTTGCTTGAGCTTGGATTATTTACGGCTTCTGAAAATCTTTCGTCCGTTGGGCAAATTGCTCGTTGGCAGCGAAACGCGCCCACTGCATCAAACTATCTGCAGCGTAAGCGTCGACGCGCAAAAACTCCAAACGAGAAACATTGCACGCTTGCGTCCAAAGTCAAGACCGGTGTTTTCGTAAGCCTGCCCGGAGAATCGGTCGCCGCTACGCGTTCGCCTCGGTGTGCGACGCACTCTTCGTTGTGCCGTCGCGTGGGCCATACGCGGGTTCCAGTCGAGCTTTTTGTTGAAATTGCGAACGCAGGGCGGGAATCAGGCGTAATAGGGTAGGGCCATCCTTGAATGGAGGACGGATTGATTGAAATCATCCTGACTGTCTGCGCTATCGCCAATCCCGCCAATTGCGAAGAAAAATATCTTGAGTTCGCCTGGGAGGGGTCGGTCAATCAATGCATGATGGCCGCCCAACCCTATATCGCCCAATGGATTGGCCAACATCCCGCATGGATGGCAACGAGATGGACCTGCGACTATCCGACCAGAAAGAACCGGCGAATTTGATTGCGCGCTGGGCGTGTGCCCAAGCGTGGCGCTCTTGCAGAGACGTGTGGCAATAGGGTGGGCGAACACAAGGGGCGTTGACTTTCAATTCGGACCGAAGGCGACACCCCAGGGCAACTCGCCGACCTGAATGGATTTGATGACCCGCAAGCTTGCCACGTCGATGACCGAGACGTCATTCGAAACGCCGTTTGCGACCACCAGATATTTTTCGTCCGGCGTAAAGGCACCATGCCAAACTCTTTGGCCGACCAGCAAATACTTCAGAACGGCATGCGTGATGCCGTCAACCACCGCCACCCGATTGGCAGGCCCGAGGTCGACGAAGCCGAGCTTGCCATCTCTCGTGATATTGATGCCGACGGGCTGGATGGCCTCCGATCGCAGGCCTGGAATCTCGAATGTCACCGTTTGCTTGAGCTGGCGTGTGGCCGGATCGATGATCGCCAGGCCGCCGCCGATTTCCGAGGTTACCCATAACTCCGATCCGTCAGCCTTGAATGCCGAAAAGCGCGGACGAGAGCCAACCAGCAGGTTGCCCACGACCTGTCGGGTCGCGGTGTCGATGAAATGGACCATGCTCGTTGTCTCGGACGCACAGATCAGAATCTTGGAGTCCGGGCTGACTGCCATGCCCTCGGGCTCGATGCCGACCGAGACCTCGCCGATCGATGCGCGCTTCTCCAGGTCGATGACGGTCACCATCGCGTCATTTTCATTGGCGACGTAAAGAATCTTGCCCGCCGGGTCGAGCGTAAATTGTTCCGGGTCCGGGCCGGATGGCAAGTCGCCGACGTTGTTCAGGGTCTTTGTGTCAAAGACCTGAATGATGTCGTCGTCGCCGAGCGCCACGTAGACCAGCTTGCCGTCCCGGGAGACTTCGATGCCGCGCGGTCGTTGCCCGGTCTTGATGGTTGCGATCGTCTCCATCTTGTCGGTGTCGATCACCGAGATGGAATTGCCCTTCTCGTTGGAAACATAAGCCAGGAAGGCGAACGCAGGTTCAGCCGAGAGAGAAAACCCGAGCAGGGAGACACCGAGTATCGCCATCCAGCGCAAATCGAACATCTGGCTTCTCCAACGCACCGACCGGCGACGATGCAACGATCGTTTCTCTTCCGGCAATCCGCAAGACTACAAGAATATTTGATGTCGATCCGCCGGAACTGACAATCGGCCGCGGATTCGAAAATGCCGCAACCGGACTGGTCATTTCGTTGCGCTAAGCGGCAAATGGGGTACCCTGAGGGTTGCGCAAATTAACTGGAACACCGCGCGAAATGCTGGCATCGAATCGCCAAGGCGCGCAGAAGGCGCCGGCTTGGAACAAGATGTTGCGATGCAATCGAATCACCGAGCCTTTCTGAACATTGCATTGGAGGCATAAGTTGCTGCGGCTTCTGGTTGCTGTCTGCGCACTGATGGTTTTGGGCGGAGCCGGGCGGGCCGATCAGCCGCTGGAAATCAAGATCGGCTACCTGCGCCAGGCACCGTCGAAGATCAGGCTATCGCTGATCGATATACCCGCTGCCAATGATGGTCTTGCCGGGGCTCAGCTGGCGACCGAAGACGACAACGCCACCGGACGCTTTCTCAACCAGCGCTACACGCTGATCGAGACATTGCTGGGCGAGGGCGACGATCCGGTCGCGGCCATGAATGCACTCGCCGACCAGGGTGCGTCGTTCATCGTCGCCAGCCTCGATGCGGACCGGCTTCTGAAGGTTGCCGACGCGGGACGAGCGCGCGGCGAAACCTTGATCAACGCATTCGCCTTGGACGAGCGTCTGCGCGAGCAGGAGTGTCGCGCCAACGTCATTCATGTCGCGCCCACGCGCTCGATGCTCGCCGACGCACTCGCGCAATACCTGGTCTGGAAGAAGTGGCGCAAATGGCTGCTGCTTTCAGGCTCGCATGAAAACGACGTACTGTTCGCCGAAGCATTGCGCCATGCCGCAACCCGCTTCGGCGCCAAGATCGTCGAAGAGAGGGTCTTCAAAGACAGCGGTGGCGCGCGGCGCACCGACAGCGGTGTTGCCGAGATTCAGCGGCAGATGCCGGTGGTAACGCAAGGCGCCGCCGACCACGATGTGCTGGTTGCGGCCGATGAAAGCGAGGTTTTCGCCGGGTATTTACCGTACCGGACATGGGATGCCCGCCCGGTCGCCGGTTCGGCCGGGCTGGTGCCCGGCACATGGAATGCCGCGTTCGACCAATGGGGCGCGGTACAGCTGCAGAACCGCTTTACAAAAGCATTTCAGCGCCCGATGACGTCGCACGACATGCAGGTGTGGACGGCTGTTCGCATGATCGGTGAGGCGGCGGTAAGAACCAGCTCCGCCGATTCCGGCAAGATATTGGCCTACATCAAAAGCCCGGAATTCTCGATTGCGGCCTTCAAGGGCCAAAAGCTGACTCTGCGTGACTGGAATTTGCAACTGCGGCAGCCAATCCTGCTGTTCGATGGCAGAAACACTGTTTCGGTTTCACCTCAGGAGGGTTTTCTTCACCAGGTGTCGGCGCTCGATACAATGGGGCTCGATCGTCCCGAAACCCAGTGCAAGCTGAAGTGAGGCTCTGTCCGCGCCATGCTGCGCGACCTGAAAATGTGGACGCGCACGCTGAAGCCAGACGTTCACGCCCGCTGTCTCGGTGCGGTTGACGTCTTGTAGCGCAAATCTCGTCATGCCCACTGGAACCAACGTTCGCGAAATTGGGCGTGCCGCGTCCAGCTGTATGCCGTTGAGCCAGCTTGATTATCGATGCGGCATTAATTTTTCGCGCGACTTACCGCAGCGCACCATTTCCGGCACGAAGATTGCTTCATTGATCCTGCCGGAAATCGCAGGAGCGCACGGATGAAACGCATCATCCTTTGTCTCGGTATTTTCGGCTGCCTGATTCGAGGTGTGAACGCCCGTGACTCCGGACAATGGGAAGCTGTTAGTCCCGAAATTCGGGGATGGTACCAGGCCCTGATGCAGCCGGATGTTCCCAACGCGTCGTGTTGTGGTGAAGCCGACGCCTACTGGGCCGATGACGTCCATGTCAGAGACGGCAAAACCTATGCGACAATCACCGATGATCGGGCCGACGAACCGCGCGGACGGCCGCACGTCGACATCGGAACGGAAATCGAAATTCCGAACAACAAACTCAAATGGGACAAATCGAATCCAACCGGTCACGGCGTCGTATTCTTGAGCCGCACCGGTTATGTATTCTGTTACGTTCAGCCCGGCGGCGTCTAGTCGAGTATCGCGCCCCACAACCGGGATTCACCGGCCAATGATGCGAGATCGTTAAGCAGCATAGCTGGCGAATCTCGAACTCGCGGCTTCCAGGGGCGGTAAAAGATGAACCAGGAGTTCAGTCGATTCCGAGCAACGCAGCCAAACGTTCGCGCACTTCGGTGAGCACGATGTCAGGTGGTCGTCCGGCATGCTTGACCGGTCGTTTCTCCCAAGAGATGTTGCGGGGTGGTCGGCCAATACAACGCCACGGAAGCTGGCACTATCGGGCAGCGGGGCCTCGAAAGGATAGTCGCGCACACGGCTGGTGATTGGGCAGATCACGCAAAGTCCGGCTGCCGCATTGTAGTTGTGCGACGGTCGCAGCGGCAATTGGTCGATAGACGCGGCATGACAAATCCGAGGGTAGGGGGATTCGCTCCGGTCGCCCTTCTGGTCGCCACTCAAAACTCTCCAACACGAAGCAAGCGCCGAGGAGCACCGAACACACTGACTTTCGGGCCAATCAAGTTACACATCAGACAGCGTGCGATACCTCGGTAGAAAAGTTAGCTTCCCAACGCGAGACTTGATATCCGCCCCACCTTGCCCGGCTGCCGCCCCGACCAGGATTATCCGTCCTTCGCCATAGCGGGACCGTAACCGTCGTTGGTTCTGATGGGCCCAGTTATCGAGCTTCTCGATTGGCGAAAACTGGTGCTCGCCGCGGTCTTCCGCGCGGTCGCGGCGTCGCCGTGGCCGAGGAGGGCGGCCGGGTCGGACGGAGGGGGTTGATCGCGTTGAAGTTGATAAGCACGGGCACCGGCCTCGTCGGCCATCCGTCGGCCTTCTTGGAAGGTCGTCCTCCTCCGGACGCCCCGATGTCGGCGACGTTTGCGAAGCTTTTCTCAAGTGTGTGCCCGCGAGCTAGTGACTTTGCGGGCCATTTCAGTGCCAGCATGCTGGTGAAAACCACTATTCGCAGCGCAAGATGAGTTGTGCAGTTCAACCGAAGGCCGGCGCGCGATGCAGAAATACCCGTGGCGTCCCGTTTTCTGTTCGTGCGGTCCAATGAAGCCGCATTGGCGAAGGCTGCCAACGGACTCGATGAGACCGCAGGGCTCGTCCGTCATTGAATTTTTAAGATCGAACGCGCCCGCACGGACGCTCCTAACTCAAGGCGCTAGATACTAGGTTCAGCCGTAGCTACGCGATGCAAGCCGAAGGGGCGAAAGGAACAGCGATCATGGAATCAATTCGGCGTAAGCCACTCAGAGCGGTTTTCGCTGCGGCTTGACGCTTGGGTCTGACGTGTTTGCTTGGCTCGGGAAATCCGGGCCTCCGTCAACCGAGCTTGGAGCCGTTCGCCGTAACGTAGATCGAATAGAGGGACGTCGTTCCGCAAATGAACAAGCGGTTGAGCTTGGCGCCGCCGAAAGTCACGTTCGCGACCATTTCGGGAATGAGGATTTTTCCGATCAGCGCGCCGTCGGAGGCATAGCAGTGGACACCCTCTGCGGTGCTCGTCCAAATGCGGCCATTCCGATCGACGCGAAAACCGTCGAACAAGCCCGCTGTGGACTCCGCGAAGATCTCGCCGCCCGACAGCTTGGCCCCGTTTGCGTCGGCCGTGAAGCGGCGAATGTGGCGCGGACCGTCCTCTTTGTGCGTGGCGCCCGTGTCGGCGACATAGAGGTATTTCTCGTCGGGCGAGAAGGCGATGCCGTTCGGGCGAACCATATCGGTGATGACCGCGGCGACCGCGCCGGATTTGGCATCGACTCGATATACATGGCAGCCCTCGATCTCCTGCCCGGCGCGATCCCCTTCGTAGTCGGTGTCGATGCCGTAGGCGGGGTCGGTGAACCAGATGGAGTCGTCCGACTTCACCACGACGTCGTTCGGCGAATTCAGACGCCTGCCGTTCCACTTTTCCGCAATGACGGAAATCGAGCCGTCAATCTCGGTGCGGGTCACGCGGCGTGTGAGATGCTCGCATGTGACCAGCCGGCCTTGATTGTCGACGGTGTTGCCGTTCGAATTGTTGGAGCGTTCGCGGAAGACCGAGACTTCGCCCGAGGGTTCGACGAACCGCATCATGCGATTGTTCGGAATGTCCGACCAGACGAGATAGCGGCCTGCCGCGAACCAAGCCGGACCTTCAGCCCAGCGCGCCCCCGACCACAAGCGCTCGACGCGCACGTGACCGGCGAAGCAAGCCTTGAAGCGCGGATCGAGAACGACGATGTCCGTTCCCTCGATTTGACCATACCACATCGGAACCCCCACCTTTCCATATCACCTTGCGAATCTTTTCGATGCGACCGACAAACGCCTCTCGGCGAAGGCATTGGACGGGCTCACCATCGCCGGCGTTCAGTCGCACGCCGGTCGCTTCTCCCGTACAGTCGGATTAAGCAAGCCGTCGCGATGCGCCGTTGCCCGGCCCTTCGAAGATGCGCATGCAGGCGTCCTGGATATGGGTGCGCATGGCGAGCCGCGCGGCGTCCTTGTCTCGCGCTTCGATGGCTTCGAACATCACGACGTGCTCGGTCTGCACGGCTCTCAAATGTTCGAGAGGCCGTGTAAGCGTGAGGCTGCGCGCGAGATTGATCGCGAACTCGATCGGCATGCGCATCGATTGCATGACGGCTTCGAAGAACTCATTGTCGGAGGCTCGGGCGACCGCGATGTGAAACTCGAGATCCGCGCTTTCGCCGACCAGTCCGCTCGATATCGCCGCTTCCATCCGCTTCAGTGCTTCGCGCATCGCGGCGAGCGATTCCGGCGTGCGATTTTGGGCGGCGCAATAAGCCGCCTCTCCTTCGAGCCCGATCCGGAATTCGTAGCACTTCCTGACCTCGGCGAGGCTGCTGACCGGCCCAAAGCCCACCGCGCCGACGTGGCGAGGCGCAGTTTCCGGCGGCTGTTTGATGTAGCTGCCGGAACCCTTGCGGGACACGATAAAGCCCATGGAGCGCAGGTGCGAAAGCGCCTCTCGCACCACGGGGCGCGAGACGCCAAACCGATTTGCGAGAACGAGTTCCGACGGCAGTCTTCCCGCATGGTCGAATTCCCCGCGGCCGATCAACTCGGCGATCCGGGTCGACAAATGGTCGCCCAGACGCGGAGGTTGTGCGAGCGAGCCCCAATTCTCGCAGTCGGACTCAGTGGCCTCTCTCGCACGATCATGCTGTCTGACATCTTCCGGCGACATTTGTTCCTTCGTTAGAAACGTTGAGAGATTTCACGCAAAATCCAACGGACCGCGAAATCAGATTGACAACCTTACTGGATTTTCCCTACTTCTGTTTCATGGCGGGTGCAAGTGGGCGATTAAGGTTCGGGCTATCAGGGCCCAGGCTGGCGTCGCCGTAAATAAGCTGACGCGCCCAAGCCCGCGTTTTGGCGTCGAGGCCGGCGGCCTGTTCGCAAGAGCTGCGCGATAGTTTTACCGCGAAATTGCGGTTGTTGGGCCAACGTGCCCAAGGGCGGGAGGAACGTCGATGGATGCTGGGGGGCAAAGCCTCAACGCCGCCGACCGGAACGCCGGCGCAGAGTCGGGCGGCGACAAAATCCTGGACGTGCGCGGCGTGTCGAAGCAGTTCGGCGGCACGCAGGCCCTCAGCGATGTCGGCATCTACCTCAAGGCCGGCGAAATCCTGGCGCTGCTCGGCGAGAATGGCGCGGGCAAATCCACCTTGATCAAGATCCTCGCAGAGGTCTACACGCTCGACAAAGGCACCGTGACCTTTCGCGGCGCCGAGGTGACAAGTTCCCTCAGGCACCTGCCTATCGCCTTCATCCATCAGGATCTCGGCCTGATCGATTGGATGACCGTTGCCGAGAACATCTGTCTCACTCTTGGTTTCCCGCGGCGCCACGGCCTGATCGATTGGACCGCGGCGCGCCGGCGGGCCGCCGCCGCGTTGGAAACGCTCGGCGCAGACATCGACCCCGACGCCCGGATCCAGGGCCTGAGCCGAACCGAGAAGTCCCTTGTCGCGATCGCCCGGGCGCTCTCTGCCGAGGCCGAAATCCTGGTGCTTGACGAACCCACCGCCAGTCTGCCGGCGGATGAGGTGGCGCGGCTGTTCGCCGCGCTGCGCCGATTGCGCGCGCGCGGCGTCGCCATGATCTACGTGTCGCATCGGCTGGACGAAGTCTTCGAGATTGCAGACCGGATGGTTGTCTTGCGCGACGGCCGCGTTGCCGGCGAGCGCCTCCTGACGGAAACCACGCCGGACGAGACGATCCTGATGATCGTCGGCCGGGAGCCGTCGCAGGTCTTCCGGCGTCCCGCGGAGCGCCGCGGCGCGGCGCGTCTGGTGCTTGAATCGGTTATGGTCGACGCGGTAGGCCCGGTCGGATGTGAAATTCACGCCGGCGAGATCATCGGTTTTGTCGGCCTGCGCGGCGCAGGTCAGGAAAGCATCGGCCGCGCGCTGTTCGGCGTCATACCAACCAGCGGCGGACGCGTTCTGCTCGACGGCCAAACGATAGCGGCGGCCTCGCCGCGCGAGGCGATGAGCTACGGCGTCAATCTGGTTTGCGCCGATCGGGTCGGCGAATCGATCGTGCCGAACCTCACCGTTCGCGAGAACCTGTTTCTCAATCCGGTAGCCGCGGGGCTTAGCCTATTCTCCGTGCTCGCACCGGGTCGCGAAACCCGAGCCGCCTTGGAATTGGGCCAGCGTCTGGGCTTGAGGCCGAACGATCCGACGCTGCCGATCGAACTCTTGTCAGGCGGCAATCAACAGAAGGTCGTGGTCGGGCGTTGGCTGCACCTCGGTGCGAAGGTCTATGTGTTCGAGGACCCGACGGCCGGCGTCGACGTCGGCGCCAAGGCGGAGATCTACCGGCTATTCGACGTGGCTCTCCAGGCCGGGGCCGCAATCGTGATCGTGTCGACTGATTTCGAGGAGGTCGCCAAGGTGTGCCACCGCGCGTTGGTGTTCGATCGCGGCCGCGTCGTCGCTGAACTCGCAGCCGCCGACCTGTCGGTCGAAAATCTTCTCGCCGCGGCCTCCGCCAGCATCGGGCGCTCAGCCAAAGCGGCGGCCACCGTTTTCATCGATCAGGACCGCGACGCTCATGCAGTCAATTAAATCCAACGCGCTCGAGCCTACACGATCGGAACTTGCCGTGCTGTCGCGCTGGCGAGCGATCGGACGCCTGGCACCCGTCTATGGCTTGCCGATCCTGACGATCTTGCTGATTGTCTTTTTCTCGTTGCTTCTGCCGAACACGTTCCCGACCGCGCTGAACGCGCGCTCGATCCTCAGCGACAAGGCGATCATCGCGCTGCTGTCGCTGGCGGCGACATTGCCAATGATGGCAGGCCGCATCGACCTCACCATCGGCTTCGGCATCGTCATGTGGCACATCCTGGCGATCAGTCTGCAGGTCAAGTTCGGCGTCCCGTGGCCGGTGGCCATCCTGATCGTCGTCGCCTGCGGAGCGCTGGTTGGCCTGTTTAACGGCCTGCTCGTCGAAGTCGCGCAAATCGACTCGTTCATCGCCACGCTCGGCACCGGCACGATCCTGTACGCGCTCGCGCTCTGGCACACCGAGGGGCGCCAGATCATCGGCCCGCTGCCTCCGGGCTTCATCGCCATCAATACGACGTCGATCGCCGGCATTCCGATCCCCGCCATCTACGTGCTCGTCCTGGCTGTCGCGCTTTGGATCGTGAGCGAGCGGCTGCCCATCGGCCGCCATGTCTACGCAATTGGCGCCAACGAGAAGGCGGCCGCGCTCAACGGCATACCGGTCAGGGCCTACGTCATCGGGGTGTTTGTCGCCTCGGGGGTGATCGCCGGACTCGCCGGCTGTGTGCTCGCCGCCAAGCTCAGAATCGGCCAGGCCAATGTCGGGCTCGACTATCTGCTGCCCGCGCTCGTTGGCGCGTTCCTCGGCTCGACCACGATCAAGCCCGGCAGGGTCAACGTCTGGGGCACGATCTTTGGCGTCTTGATCCTCGCGATCGGCATTTCCGGGATCCAGCAACTCGGCGGAGCGTTCTTTGTCGAACCCCTATTCAACGGCACGACGTTGGTCATTTCCATCGCGCTGGCGGCCTTCGCGCAGCGCCGGCGCTCCGTCGCGCGACCAACTCGCCCCGTGCAAGATTCGAGCTAGTGCTTCAGCGACGGTCAGGATTGGCCGTCGATAACGGCGCCGGGACAACCGGCCTGGCGAGCCGTGGGCTTGCCAGCATCTCACAGGGAGGAAATAGGATGTCGAGATTTCGTTTGATTGGCGCAAGCCTGTTGGCTTCGGCGGCAATCGTCGGATTGCCGATCGTCTCGGCCCAGGCGGCCGATGACGCTTTCATGACAATGGCCAAGGACTACGTCGCGCAGGCAGCCGCGCCGGTCACGACCTGGACCGGTCCGACCACGGGTCCGAAGGCACAAGGCGGGAAGCTGGTTATCTACGTCTCGGCCGACCAGAAGAACGGCGGCGCCCAGGGCGTCGGCGATGGTGCTCAGGAGGCCGCCAAAGCGATCGGCTGGGATTTTCGCGTCCTCGACGGACAGGGCTCGGTCCCCGCGCGCTCGTCCGCGTTGACCCAGGCGATCGCGCTGAAGCCCGCCGGCATCATTCTCGGCACGATCGACGCCTCCGAGCAGGCGCCGATCATCGAGCAAGCGGTCGCGGCAGGGATCAAGGTCGTCGGCTGGCATTCCGGCCCGGCCCCGGGCAAGATCAACGGAGTTCCCGGCGTCATCACCAACATCACCACCGATCCGCTCGAGGTCGCAAAGGCGGCTGGTCTCTACGCCGTCGTCGATTCGGGCGGCAAGGCCAACGTGACGCTGTTTACCGACTCGATCTACGCGATCGCCACCGCCAAGACCAACGCCGAAAAGGCGGCGGTCACTGGCTGTGCGGGCTGCAAGGTGCTGTCGGTCGAGGACACCCCGATCGGCGATCTTTCCAACCGCATGGGCCAGCTGACCACCTCGCTGCTGTCCAAATACGGCAAGGAGTGGACCTACTCGATCGCCGTGAACGACCTCTACTACGACTTCTCGGCGCCGTCCCTGCAAGCGGCCGGAATCGATCCGGCCGCCGGCTATCCCAGGCAAATCTCCGCCGGCGACGGCTCGGTGCCCGCGTTCCAGCGCATCCGTGACAAGCAATACCAGATCGCGACTGTCGCCGAGCCGTTGCACCTGCACGGCTGGCAGTGCATCGACGAACTGAACCGTGCCTTCGCCGGCCAGGCGCCGAGCGGTTACGTGGCTCCGGTGCATCTGTTCACGGCCGCCAACATCGAGAAAGACGGCGGCGCGCAGAACATCTTCGATCCTGGCAACGGCTACAAGGAGCAATACAGGAAGGTCTGGGGCGTCAAGTAGCATCTGGCATGTTTCAAGTGTCATGAAGACGAGGGGCGACGCGCGATAGGCGCGCCGCCTTTTCCCCCGGCGGCCTCGGCGAGCGGATATCCGGGGCTCCGACAATCCCGATCAACCCCCGTCAGCTAGCAGCCGCGCCAGCTTTTGCCGCGCGGCACAAAATTCAAACGCGGAGACGATACGATGGCCAGCACCGACCTTCCAAAGCCCGACTACGCCACCAGCAACATGCGCCTCGTCGGCTACAGCGATCAGGCCGGCCGCTGCGATGGCGTGCAGATCATGGTGCACCGCGGTTACGCCTATGTCGGGCACATTTTCTCAAAGGGCTTCACGGTCATCGACGTGCGCGACCCGAGCAAGCCGAAGGTGGTGAAATATGTCGCCGCGCCGCCGAACACGTGGACGTTGCACCTGCAGGCCTTCGACGACCTGCTCCTCGTCATCCACAACAAGGACATGTTCGCCCAGCCTGAGCTCGCCGACGAAAAAAACTACTACAAGGGTTCTGTCGATCACCACGCCAAGGAGGAATCGTCCGGCCGGAATTGGTCGGCCGGCATGGCCGTCTACGACATCTCCAAACCCGACGATCCCAAGCAGATCGGGTTCATGCCGGTCGCGGGCACCGGGCTGCACCGGCTCTGGTATGTCGGCGGACGCTGGGCCTACGCCTCGGCGCTTCTCGACGGCTTTTCCGACTACATCCTGATCACCATCGACATGCGGGACCCGAAGAAGCCGGTGATGGCCGGAAAATATTGGCTCCCGGGCATGAATGTCGCGGCCGGCGAGAATGCGAACTGGCCGATGAAGAACGGCCGCTTCGGGTTGCACCACGCCATCATCAAAGACGACATCGCCTATTGCAGCTGGCGCGACGCCTGCCTCGCCGTGGTCGACGTCAAGGACAAGGCCAATCCGAAACTCATCGTCCACAAGACGTGGGCGCCGCCCTTTGGCGGCGGCACGCACAATGCGCTGCCGCTATCCGACCGCAATCTCTTGATCGTCGTCGACGAGACCGTGCTCGATCATCAGGAGGATGGCTTCAAGCCAATCTGGGTGTTCGACAATCAGGTCAAATCCAACCCGATCAGCATCTCGACCTTCCCAGCGCCGTCGGACAAGGACTACTTGAAGGTCGGGGGCCATTTCGGGCCGCACAACGTCCACGAGAACCGGCCGGGCAGCTTCGTCAGCTCCGAGCTGATCTTCGCCACATATCAGAACGCTGGCCTGCGCGTCTATGACATCAAGGATCAGTTCCGGCCGAAGGAGGTCGCCGCCTTTGTGCCGCCGCCGCCGGCCAAATGGGTCGATCCTCGCCCGAACCGGCCGATCGTGCTGCACTCGGCCGACGTGTTCGTCGACAAGAACGCGCTTTGCTACGTCACCGACTTCAGCGCCGGGCTCTACATCGTGGAATACAAGGGCTGAGCTGGACATTCCGAGCGGGAGGACCAACGACATGACCGACACTGACCTGCTGAAGCCGAGCTACTCGCGCAACATGCGTTTGATCGGCCACTCCGATCAGGCCGGCCGCTCCGACGGCCAGCAGATCATGGTGCGTAACGGTTACGCCTATATCGGCCATGTCTGTTCGAAAGGTTTTTCCGTCGTCGACGTTCGCGACCCGACCAGGCCGAAGACGGTCAACTACGTCCAGAATCCGCCCAACACCTGGAGCCTCCATCTGCAGGTGCACGACGACCTCCTGCTTCTCGTTCACGGCAGGGATATGTTCTCTCAGCCC
>Ga0209736_1000129_pt1 | contig 23900 bp, 24 predicted proteins | sample BlaSpr_A8_Ref_M3_FD_187992 | JGI IMG/M metagenome (GOLD analysis project Ga0209736, IMG submission 187992) | Forest soil microbial communities from Thunder Bay, Ontario, Canada - Black Spruce, Ontario site 2_A8_Ref_M3 (SPAdes) (version 2) | ecosystem: Environmental > Terrestrial > Soil > Boreal...
GCTCACGGGCGCCAGCATCGCCGCGTTGACGGTTTACGACATGTGCAAGGCGCTGTCCCATGGCATCGTCATCGGCGATTTGCGATTAATCGCCAAAGACGGCGGCAAGAGCAGCTACGCCATCGAGTCGGCGCCGTGAGTCTCGCACCCGTGTACGGCTTGATTCTCGCCGGCGGCTCGAGTTCGCGCATGCATCGGGACAAGGCGGCACTTGAGTACCGCGGCAAGAGCCAGCTGGATCGCGCATTCGAACTCGCGAGCCGGCACGTCGATCAAGTGTTTGTGTCCGTCCGCGCCAACCAAACCGCCGACCCGACCCGGGCGCAGCGTCCCATGATCGTGGATTCCGTGGCGGGGGAAGGTCCTACGGTCGGGATCCGCTCGGCGCTCGCCGCATACCCGCAGATTGCCTGGTTGGTGCTGGCATGCGATCTGCCTTTCCTGTCGGATGCCGTGCTCTCGCAGCTCATGGCTGAACGCGACCCGGCGAGCTTGGCCACGGCGTATCGCAGCGCCCACGATGGCTTGCCGGAACCCTTGTGCGCCATTTGGGAGCCGGCGGCCGCCGCGGCGCTCGCTGCTTATCAGGCCGGCGGTAGCCATTGCCCCCGAAAATTTCTCATTCGTCACGCGACGCACCTGCTCGAGCCCAAGGACCCACGCGCGCTCGACAACATCAACACGCCCGAGGAATATGCACAGGCATTGGCGGCCCTCGATGCCGCTTCTTGATTAGCGCCATGCAATTGAAAATCCAATATTACGCCTTGATGCGCGAGCAGGCCGGCCGGTCCGAGGAGACGCTCGACACCTCCGCCGCCACGCCGGCGGACCTGTACGGTGAATTGGTCGCCCGATATGGATTCACGCTGTCGCGCGAACAACTGAAGGTGGCGGTCAACAGCGAGTTCAGCGAGTGGTCCCGTCCGCTCGCCGCGGGCGATGCCGTTGTCTTCATACCCCCGGTGGCAGGCGGCTGATGCGTTTTCGCTTTACCGAGACTGCCATCGATGCGATCCAGGCACGGCGCGAGCTGCTCGATTTGGGTGCCGGCGGCTACGTCAGCTTCGAGGGTTGGGTGCGGGACCATAACGAAGGACAAGAGGTCACTCGTTTGGAATACGAAGCATTCCAGGAACTCGCGGTGAAGGAAGGCGAGCGCATCGTCGCTGAAGCCTTACGGCGTTTCCCGGTGAAGCACGCGCTCTGCATCCACCGCGTCGGCACGCTAGCGCTCCGCGACATGGCCGTGTGGGTCGGCGTGAGTTCAGCGCATCGCGGCGAAGCCTTCGACGCCTGTCGATTCATCATCGACGAAGTGAAACATCGCGTGCCGATCTGGAAGAAAGAGCATTATCGAAGCGGCGATTCGGGCTGGGTGAACTGCGAGCGCTGCGCGGCGGCGCCCAATCACGCGCACGACCACGGCCGTGATCATGACGAGGCCGTTGTACTGACCATCCATAAGTAGGGCGCGATGCAGCCCGACTATTCACGGCAAACGTTGCTCAAGGAGATCGGCGCGCAGGGCCAGGCAGCGCTGGCGCGCGCCCGGGTCCTCATCGTCGGTGCCGGAGGCCTCGGCAGCCCGGTGCTCCAATACCTGGCCGGCGCCGGGGTCGGCTGCTTAGGGCTGGTTGACGCCGACACTCTGGACGCCAGCAATTTGCATCGTCAACCGATTTTCGCCTTAAACGATGTCGGCAAAATAAAAGTTGAACTGGCATTGGCTGCGGTCAAGCGCATCAACCCCACCGTGCAGGTCGAATCGCACGCCGGGCGGCTTGACGCGAACAACGCTCTCGCCCTCGTCCGCGGCTACGATCTCGTGGTCGATTGCAGCGACAATTTTCGCACCAAGTACCTGATCAACGACGCCGCCGTGCTCGCGCACCGGCCCGCGGTCTTTGCCAGCGTGTACCAATACGAGGGCCAGGTGCAGGTCTACAAACCGGAGACGAGCCACGCCTGCCTGCGCTGTCTTTGGCCCGACGCCATTGCCGACGGCGTGGTGGGCAACTGCGCCGAGGCGGGAGTGTTGGGCCCGGTACCCGGCGCAGTCGGCACTCTGCAGGCGCTGATGACACTCAAGATTCTTCTCGGCTTATCCGGTCAACTCGCAGGCGAATTGTTGCTGTTGGATTTCACGAATTTCTCGAGCCTCAAAATCAAGGCCCCGCGCCGCGCCGAGTGTCGCGCCCCCGGCTGTGCGCATATTCGCGACATCGCGGGAGAAGACCCCAAGATCGAGATCGCGCTGCGCTCGCTGGCCGACGCCGCGCAGCGCGGGCTGGAGGTGATCGACATCCGCACCCAGGAGGAATTTGCGGCGCGCCCGACCGCCGCGCGGCACATCGCCATGCCCGTGCTGCTGGCGGACCCCGGCCTGCTCTCTCCGGGGCGGGAATTCTTGTTGGTGTGCGCCTCGGGCAAGCGCAGCCTGGCGGCGGCGCGCGAGCTGCGCAAATTGGGGCTTGCCGTGCGCTCGCTCGCCGGCGGGCTGCAAGCTTTGGAGTCTTGAGTGCTCTTCGACAGCAAATTGCCCGACGTCGGCACCACGATCTTCACCGTGATGTCGCGCCGCGCACTCGACGAGGGCGCCCTGAACATCGGTCAGGGATTTCCGGACTATCCGATCGACCCGCGATTGGCGGCGTCATTGGCGGATGTGATCGGCGAGGGACACAATCAGTACGCGCCCATGGAAGGCGTTGTCGAGCTGCGCGAACGGATTTCCGCAAAGCTGCAAACGAGCTACGGCCGCTACTTCGACCCTCTTGCCGAGATCACCGTGACCTGCGGCGGCACCGAAGCGCTGTACGATGCAATCCAAGCGGTGGTGGGTCCCGGGGATGAAGCCGTCATCTTCGATCCCGCCTATGACGCCTACGAGCCCGCGGTGCGCCTGGCGGGCGGGCGCTGCATTCGCATCGCGCTGGCGCCGCCCGCGTTTCGCTTCGATTGGGACCGTGTGCGGCGCGCTTTGAGCGATCGCACCCGATTGATCATCGTCAATAGCCCGCAGAACCCGAGCTGCACGGTAGCGGACCGCGATGACTTGGATGCGCTCGCCGCCGTCATCCGCGATCGGCCGATTACGCTGCTCGCCGACGAGGTGTACGAGCATGTGCTCTATGATGGCCGGCGCCACGCGTCGGTGCTCGCGCATCCGGAATTGCGGGAGCGCAGTTTCGCGGTATTTTCGTTCGGCAAGACGCTGCACGCGACCGGATGGCGAGTCGGGTATTGCGTGGCGCCGCCGCCGCTGACCCAAGAGCTGCGCAAGGTGCACCAGTTCAATACATTCAGCATCGTCTCGCCCCTGCAATACGCCATTGCGCGCTATCTTAGCGAGCACCCCGATGCGTGGGCCGGGCTATCGGCGTTTTTTCAAGCCAAGCGCGATTTACTTGCGGGACTTCTGCGCGGCTCGGGCTTCGAGCCCGTACCGGCCGCCGGCACTTATTTTCAGCTGGTCGACTATGGAGCGCTCAGCAGCGACACCGACATGGATTTCGCCGACCGGCTGATTCGCGAAGCGAAAATCGCGACGATTCCGCTTTCGCCCTTCTACGCGGCTCCGCCGGCGATGACGCTGCTGCGGCTCTGCATCGCAAAAAACGATGCCACGCTCAAGGCGGCGGCGGAGCGGCTCTGCGCATTCGCGGCCGCCGCGCGGGCGATGGGCTAGCGATCCGCGGTGGCACGGCGGCGCGGCTGCGACGGCAGACTTTGCCGCTGCCGGATTCGCGCCGCGTCCATCAACATGCGGCCCGCCCATCGATACACATTGTTCTCTTTGACTGTGCGGCGCATCAAGCTCATGCGGTTGCGCCGTTCGTCGCGGCCCATCCGCATCGCGATCTCGATGGCTTCCGCGGTTTCAGTCACGTCGAATGGGTTGATCAGCACCGCTTCGGCCAATTCGCGGGAAGCACCCGCGAAGGTGCTCAAGATCAGCACGCCGTCTTCGTCGTCGCGCGCCGCGACGAATTCCTTCGCCACCAGATTCATGCCGTCATGCAGACTGTTGACCAGGCAAAAATCGGCTGCCCGGTACAGCTCGAAGATGCGCAGCGGCTCTTGATGTTCGTCGATCAACACGATGGGACGCCATTCGCCTTCCGCGAACTTGCCGTTGATCCGCTCCACTTCACCGTAGGTGTGCTGCTGCAGCGCCTGGTATGCCGGCAATTGACCGCGCGAGGGCGCGGCCACCTGCAGCAGGCAGATTCGCCCCCGGTGCCGCGGATTCTTGTCAAGCAGTGCCTCGAGCGCCTGGAACCGTTCGATGATTCCCTTGGTGAAGTCCCAGCGCTCGACGCCCAAGCCGATGACGACGTCGGCGCCGATGTGATGCCTCTCGTGCACCGTGGCCCGGCAGGAGGCGACGTCGGGCAGTCGCCGCAACCAGCGCGGCGGCCACTCGATCGAAATCGGATACGGAGCGACGCGGCACACGTGGCCCTGCAGGGTGACGGTCATGTGCTCATGATCGATTTGGCACTCGACGAAGCGGTCGACGGAGTCGAGGAAATTCTGGCAGTGGTGGCGGGTGTGAAACCCCAGGATGTCGGCCGACAACATGTCCATCAACAGCTCGCGCTTCCATGGACACACCCCGAAGGTCTCGGCGTTGGGCCACGGTATATGCCAGAACAGCACAATCGTCGCCTTCGGGATTTTCTTGCGGATGAATTTCGGCAACAGCGCGAAATGGAAATCCTGGATAAGGACCACGGGACTGTCGGTGCTGGATTCCGCCGCCACCACCTCGGCGAACTTTGCATTCACTTCCTCGTAGGAGTGCCAATCGCTGGCGCGAAAAGCGGGCCTGACATAGGCCAGATGGCACAACGCCCACAGACCCTCATTGCAAAAACCGTAGTAGTAGCCGAGCTCCTGTTCCTCGGTCAGCCACACCCGGCGCAACGTATAGGAAGGGTCGTCGGGAGGAACGCGGATTTGATCATACCGATCCACGGTTTCGCGATCCGCGGTGCCGGCGCCGTGCGCCACCCACACGCCCGAACAGGCGCGCATGATGGGTTCGAGCGCAGTCACCATGCCGCTCGCGGGAACCTGCACGACGGGATTCTTGTTGGCATCGAAATTGTGGATGTAGGGCTCGCGATTCGACACGATGATGACCTGCGCGGAATGCAGGTGATCACGCACCACCTGGCGCAGCGCCTGGGGTGTCCAGTTCTCGTGGAAGTCGATTTCCAGCCGCTGCTTTTCTTCGGCCTCGGCCAACACCTTGCGCACCTGGGACAGTATCGGCATGGATGAGGGCGGCGACTTGGCATCGTCGAGAAATCGCTTACCCCGGATATCGCCGATCAACACCTCGGCCCAGCGGCGCAGCTGCAGCCAAGCCACGAGCACGATCAGGAGCGCCAACAGCAACACCGATATCGCGACGAACACCAGCACGAAATCCCGCGCCGTTCTTTGCCGGCGGTCCACGAAACTCAAATCGTGCAGCATCAGTACACGAAACGGCACGGGCGTTGCGGAATTGAAGTCGAAACGCGACACCTGCACCGACCCGGAAGGCAATTGCACGATGTGCGAGGGGCCGGGATTGGCGCCGTCGGTCGCATCGCAGGAGATAGTGGCCGGCGCGCGTTCGGATTTGAATATCGTCGATCCGTTGGGGCGGCACACCAGGATTGCGAGCAACCGCTCGTCCGCGGTTATCTTGGCGAGATAGGCGCGCAGGTGCAGATCATTGCCTTTTTCGACGAGATCCGTGATCGGTTCTTCCATCGAATGCATCACCAGCTGCGCGCGCAGCTCGACGTCCGAGCGAAACCACTCCGCCAGCAGACGCTCGATATAGGGCAGACCAAAATACGCGACGACGCAGGATGCAAATGCCACCGGCAGCACGAAGCGGAGCAAAACTGAGCGAAACATCTCTCACAAAATACCGAAATTCGGCGGCTCAGTCGCGATTTTTCCGCGCGAATCATCGTGTAAAAGTTACACGGCAAATGACGCTCGAGAGCCACGGTGACGGCCATCCTGTAAGCTCTCGCGCATGACCCCAACACTGCCGTTGCCGTCACTCGAATGGTGTTTGTTCCTGGACGTCGACGGAACTCTGATCGAGTTGACCGACTCGCCTCTGGAGACCTTCGCGGACCCCGGCCTCAAGACATTGTTGGGCGACGTGGCGGAACGGTTGGGCGGCGCCGTCGCGCTGGTGAGCGGCCGAAGCATCGAGTACCTCGATGCGCTGTTTGCACCGTTGCGGCTGCCCGCCGCGGGCCTGCACGGCGTCGAGCGTCGCAAGGCTTCTGGCGCGATGCACGGCGCGAGCTTCGTGGACGCGCAGCTCGACCGCGCGCGAACGGCACTCACCTCGCTGGTGCAGTCTCACCCCGGCACACTGCTCGAGGACAAGGGGCGCACGATCGCCGTGCATTTTCGGATGGCGCCTCAATCCGAACCGGCAGTGCTCGATGCGGTTCGCGCCAGCGCCGCGCAGCTCGGCAGCAACTATCACATCCAGGACGGCAACATGATGCTGGAAATCAAGCCGCGCGGCTTCAGCAAAGCCTCTGCCATCAAGGCGTTCATGCAGGAACCGCCGTTCTCGGGCAGGAAGCCCGTGTTCGTCGGCGATGATCTCACCGATCAAGACGGATTCAAGACGGTTGAGGATCAGGGGGGTATTTCGATCGCGGTCGGAGATAGAGTGCGAGGCCAGTTTCACATCGAAAACGCCACGGCCGTCCGCAGCTGGCTCGAGGGAATCTCCGCGCTGCACGATTCGCATCGAGCATGATCCGCCCGCCGGACGGCCGGCTTAGTCGCGAGTCTGTCCGCTGCCGCGCACCACGTATTTGTAGCTGGTCAACTGCTCGACGCCGACGGGTCCGCGGGCGTGAATTTTGTCCGTACTGATGCCGATTTCCGCACCCATGCCGAATTCTCCGCCGTCGGCAAATTGCGTGGACGCGTTGTGCAGCACGATGGCGCTGTCCACCCTCGCCAAAAAACGCCCCGCCGCAGCCGTATCTTCGGTCACGATGCAGTCCGTGTGCTGCGAGCCGTATTTCCCAATGTGCGCGATCGCCGCATCCACGTCCTCGACCACGCGCACCGCGATGATGGCATCGAGATACTCCGCGTACCAATCGTGCTCCGTTGCAGGTTTCACTCGCGCATCGACGCGCATGCTCGCCTCGTCGCCGCGTACCTCACAGCCGGCTTCGAGCAAGGCTGCCACCAAAGGCGCCAAATGCGTCGCCGCACAGGCGCGGTCCACCAAGAGCGTTTCGGCGGATCCGCAAACTCCGGTGCGCCGCATCTTGGCGTTCAGCACGATTTGCTTCGCCATCATGAGATTCGCGCCCCGATCGACGTAGACATGACAGACCCCTTCGAGGTGTCCGATCACGGGCACCCGGGCCTCTTGCCGCACGCGCGCGATCAGGTCCCTACCGCCGCGCGGCACGATCACATCGATGCTGTCCTTCATATCGGCCAACATATGGCCGACGGCTGCCCGGTCGACGGTGGGCACCAATTGGATGCACGTGCGCGGCAGACCCGCGGCTTCGAGCCCCTCGGCCAAGCACTCATGAATCGCGGCGCTGGAACCGGCGCTTTCCGAGCCGCCGCGCAGGATCACGGCGTTGCTCGATTTCAGGCACAGCGCGCCGGCATCCGCCGTGACGTTGGGGCGGCTCTCGTAAATGATGCCGATCACGCCCAAAGGCACGCACACGCGCTGAATCACCATACCGTTCGGGCGGGACCATTGCGCCAACACCTTGCCGATGGGATCGGCGAGACTCTCGATGTCCGCAAGGCCGCGGGCCATGGCGTCGACGCGGTTGTCGTCCAGGCGCAGCCGATCGAGCAGCGCACCGGAGGTTTCCAGGTTTGCGGCTGCGCGCATGTCGCTGTCATTGGCCGCCAGGATCTTGATGCGCTGGGCTCGCAGCGCCGCCGCAGCCGCACGGAGCGCACGATTCTTCTGCTCGGTGGGAGCAAGCGCGAGCACGCGCGCCGCTGCGCGCGCTGCCCGGCCGATGCCCTGCATGAGGTCCGCGACGGGAGGGGAATCGTGCTTCACAACGAGCCGGTCACGTGCGCCCTGATCAATACCAAGTCATCGCGGTGCACGATCTCGTCGCGGCCGCGAAACCCGAGCACCTTCTCTATGTCGGCGGTTTTGCGGCCGATGATCCGCGCCGCATCGCCGTCCGAATAGGCGCAAATGCCCCGCGCCACCTCGGAGCCGTCGGGGCCGATGATGCTGACGGTATCCCCCCGATCGAATCGCCCCACCGCGCGAGTCACGCCCGCCGGCAGCAAACTCTTGCCTCCCATCAGCGCGCGTACCGCGCCGTCGTCGACGACGATCGCGCCGGCCGGCCGCAAGGTGCCGGCAATCCACTGCTTGCGCGTTGCCACCGGAGTCGAGGAGGGTACGAACCAAGTGCAACGCGCGCCATCCTCGATGCGCTGCAACGGATGCTGCACGGCCCCCTTGGCGATGCACAAATGACACCCCGCACCCACCGCAATTTTGGCCGCGGCAATTTTCGTTTGCATGCCGCCTGAACCCATGTCGCTGCCCGCCCCGCCCGCCATGGCCTCGATGGCGGGTGTGATCTCGAGAACACGGGCGATGAACTCTGCGTCGGGGTCGACGTTGGGGTTGGCGGTATATAAACCGTCGATGTCGGACAGTAAGATCAGGCAATCCGCGCCCACCATTTGCGCGACGCGCGCTGCCAGGCGATCGTTGTCGCCATAGCGGATCTCGGCGGTCGCCACCGTGTCGTTCTCGTTGATCACCGGCACGGCACCCAGAGACAGCAAGGTGTTGAGAGTGCCGCGTGCGTTTAAGTAGCGGCGGCGCTGCTCGGTGTCGCCCAGAGTCAGCAGAATCTGCGCGACCGTGACTTCGTGCGCGTCCAGCAGTTCCTTGTAGGCGTGCGCCAGGCGAATCTGTCCTACAGCCGCCGCCGCCTGGCTCTCCTCGAGCCTGAGCTTTCCGGCATTCAATCCGAGGTGGCGCCTCCCCAGCGCGATAGCGCCCGAGGACACCAGGATGACTTCCTGACCGCGCTTGCGGATCGCCGCCACGTCCGCGGTAAAGCTCTCGAGCCAGGCGCGATTCAGGCGGCCTTTCTCGGCGTCCACCAGCAGCGCCGACCCGACCTTGACGACCAGGCGCTTCGCGTCGGTCAAGCGGCGAGCGATGAGTTTACGGTCTGAGATCGTCATAGGATGACGATATTGCCATTTACTTGGGCAAGCGGCCTCCCCTAATATTCGCTTGGGAGTCAGCAGCAGAGTTCAAGGAAGGGTGATCCGTGGGCAGAGAGTACGAACCGACCGTCGGGCAGTGGTACGAGGACTTGGAGAACGAGGAAACCTTCCAGGTGCTCAAAGTGGATGAAGATCGAGAAGTCGTTGAGATTCAGCATCTCGACGGCGATATCGAGGAATTCGACGTCGACGGCTGGGCGGAACTCGACTTGGAACTCACCGAAGAGCCCGAAGGCTGGTCGGGCTCCAAGGCCGAGAAGGACGCGGAAGAAGACGACGACGACGACGAGGACTGGGACGAGGACGAAGACGACGAGGATGATGATGACGAGGATTTGGACGACGAAGAGGATCGCGAGGAATACTAGGGAGCCTGTCCGACTATTCCGCGTGGGCTGGCCTAAACGCGCTCCAGCCAACCATGCCGATCCGGCGCGTCGCCCTGCTGAACCGCCACCAGTTGCCCCCGCAATGCACGCGTGAGCGGCCCGACCTCGCCGCTCGCCACGCGATGCTCGGCGCCCCGATAAATCAGCGTACCGACTCCGGCCAATACCGCCGCGGTGCCCGATAACGCCGCTTCGCCGGATTTCACCCACTCGAGCATCTCGCCCACGTCAAAGGCTCGCTCCGACACTTTGTAGCCCAGGTCACGCGCCAGCGTGAGCAGGGAATCGCGCGTCACTCCGTGCAAAAAGGTGCTGTCGAGGCTGCGGGTCAAGAGTTCGCCCTCGCGAATCAACACGAAATTCGCGGCGCCCGTCTCCTGGACCTGACCGCCCGGGCAGAACAACACTTGATCGACCTGGTACTTGGCCCGCGCGCGGAGCGTGGGGCCCAAGGCGGCGGCATAGTTTCCGCCGGTCTTGACCATGCCCATCTGCGCCGCGGATCGAGTGTTTTCGTCGTCGACCAGAATACGCAGCGGTTTCACGCCGCCGGAAAAATAATCCCACACGGGACTCGCGAGCACGATCAACGAAGCCTCGACGCTGGGCGTCGCCGCCGCACCGATGTTCGCGGTCGTTCCAAACAGGATGGGCCGCAAGTACAGTGCGCCCGGGGCTTCCGGAACCGCGTCACGACAGCGGTTGATCACCGCGCGCACCATGTCGGCGACCTGTGCCGCATCCGGTTCGGGCAGCACCAGTTGGCGCGCACTCTGCAGCATGCGTTGAAGGTGCCGATCCATGCGAAAGATGTGAACGGAACCGTCGGCACGGCGGAACGCCTTGAAGCCTTCGAAGCAGGTACTCGCGTAATGCAACACATGCGCGGCCGGACTGAGCTCGATGGGCGCGACTGGTTTGATCTCGCTCTTGCTCCAGCGGCCTTCCTGATACGTGGCCACGGCCATATGGGAGGTCAGTAGCGTGCCGAATGCGGGTCGTTGGGGTTGCGCGGTCATTTGGATTTCACCTTGGGTATAAAAATCGCCGCCGGATGCTCGAGCAGCTCTTTCAGCGCTTGAATCATCGCCGCCGCATCATAACCGTCCACGAAGCGATGATCGAATGAGGAAGATAAATTCATGATTCGACGCACCACGACGCCACCTTGGTGGACGACGGGCCGCTCGACCGCTTTGTTGAGTCCAATGATCGCCACCTCGGGCGCATTGATGATCGGCGTCGAGGCGATGCCGCCGAGCTTGCCGAGACTGGTCACCGTGATCGTGGACCCGCTGAGTTCATCGCGGGTCGCCTTGCCGCTGCGCGCGCGCTCGGCGAGACGGCGGATCTCCCCGGCGACCTCCCAGAGCCCCAAGACATGGGCATTGCGCACCACCGGAACCTTCAAACCGTCCGGGGTTTGCGTGGCGATGCCGACATGCACCGCGCGGTGACGCACCAGCACCCCGCGCGCCGCGTCATACAGCACGTTGCATTGCGGAAACGAATCGAGCACCCGCGTCAGAGCCTTGACGACCAACGGCAAGTAACTCAAGGCCGCAGCGCCCGCGGGCGGCGAGAGATTCAAATGCCGCCGCAGCGCCTCGAGTTCGGTGACATCGACTTCTTCGACGTAGGCGAAGTGCGGGATGTTCCGCTTGGCCTCGCTCATGCGCTCGGCGATCAGGCGGCGCAATCCGATTACCTTGATTTCCGAAGTTTCCGGGCCGGATGTTGCCGAGCGTCCGTCTGCCGAATCGAGGTCACCGCGTACGATGCGTCCGCCGGGACCGGATCCCACCACCGTCGCTAGATCGATGCCGGCCTCGCGGGCCCGCCGCCGATTCGCCGGCGACGCCATGACTCGCCCCGGACGCGCAGGTGGCGGCGCGGTCGGCGCGGGCGCAGGGGGCGCCGCGGTTTGCATCGGCGCGGCCGTTGAGGCCGCGTCGGACGGAGCGTTCCCCTCGCCCACCTCGAACACGATGAGCGGCGAGCCGACCGCGACCTTGTCGCCCGGCGTGCCGGTGATCGATACGACTCGGCCGCTGATGGGCGCCGGCACTTCCACCGCCGCTTTGTCGGTCATCACCTCGACGATGAGTTGATCCTCGGCCACGGCGTCGCCCGGCTTGGTATGCCAGGCGACGATTTCCGCATCCACCGTGCCTTCGCCCAGGTCCGGCATCTTGAATACGTACTGGCTCATGACGGCTCCATGACGGCCTTGAGCGCCATCGCGACTCGTGCCTGGCCGGGAAAGTACTCCCATTCGAAGGCGTGCGGATAGGGCGTGTCCCAGCCCGCGACGCGCTGAATCGGCGCCTCCAGGTCCCAGAAGCACTCTTCTTGGATGATCGACAATACTTCCGCGCCGAATCCCGAGAAGCGCGTGGCCTCGTGCGCGATGACGCAGCGGCCGGTCTTTCGTACCGAGCTGCAAATGGAATCGACATCGAGCGGCACCAGCGACCGCAGGTCGATGATCTCGGCATCCAAGTTCATCGCCGCCGCGGCCGCCGCCGCGACGAACACCATGGTGCCGTAGGTGATGATGGTTACCGCCGCGCCGCTGCGCACGATATCGGCCTTGCCGAGCGGCACCTTGTAATACCCCTCGTGCACCTCGCCCTTCGGGTGGGCGCTCCACGGGACGGCCGGCTTGGTGGGATCGCCGTCGAAGGGTCCATTGTACAGCCGCTTTGGCTCGAAGAAGACGACCGGATCATCGTCCTCGATGGACGTAATCAGCAGGCCCTTGGCATCGTAGGGATTCGACGGCATCACGACCTTAATGCCGCTGACGTGGGTAAAAATTCCTTCCGGACTCTGCGAGTGGGTCTGACCGCCGCGGATACCGCCGCCGCAGGGCGTGCGAATGGTCACCGGCGCAAAAAACTCCCCGGCGCTGCGGTAGCGGATGCGCGCCAATTCGCTGCAAATTTGATCGAAGCCCGGATAGATGTAATCCGCAAATTGAATTTCGGCGACCGGGCGCAGGCCGTTCACGCTCATGCCGATCGCGGTGGCGATGATGCCGCCCTCGGCGATCGGGGTGTCGATGACGCGATGCTCGCCGTACTTGCGCTGCAGCCCTTCCGTGGCGCGAAACACGCCGCCGAAATAGCCGATGTCCTCGCCCATGAGCACCACCGACGGGTCCTGCTTGAGCATGATGTCCATGGCGGAATTCAACGCCTGAATCATGTTCATGTTGGCCATGGCTACCGGTTCCTTTCGGCGTGCATCAAGGCCCGCTGTTTTTGCAAGTGTTCGGGAATGTCCTTGAATACATCCTCGAACATGAGATCGGCGTCGAGCCTCGGACCCTCGCTCATCGTGCCGCAGGCCGCCGCCTCCTTCCAGCTCGACACGACCAGCGCCTCGAGTTCGGCCGTCAATGCGAGATGACGCGCTTCCGACCACTCACCGAGCCTGATCAAATGTTGTTTGAGCCGCACGATGGGATCACCCAGCGGCCAGTGTTCGTGATCATTCTTGGCCCGATAGCGCGCCGGATCGTCGCTGGTGGAATGCGCGGCCGCACGATAGGTCACCAATTCGACCAAAGCCGGGCCGGCGCCGGTGCGCGCCCGCTCAGCTGCCCACTGCGTCACGGCATGAACCGCGAGAAAGTCGTTGCCGTCGACGCGAATGCCCGCGATGCCATACCCGGGGCCGCGCGCGGCGAATGAGCGCTGCTCGCCGCCGGCGTATCCTTGAAAGGTCGATATGGCCCACTGATTGTTCACCACGTTCAGAATGACCGGCGCCTGATAAACGGAGGCGAAAAGCAAGGCGTGATGAAAATCCGCCTCGGCGCTGCTGCCCTCGCCAATCCAACTCGCCGCGAGATGGTCTTCGCCCTTGATGGCGGCCGCCATCGCCCAACCGACGGCCTGCGGGAACTGCGTCGCCAAATTACCGGAAATGGAAAAAATATTGCCGGCTTTGGAGTGATACATCACCGGCAGCTGGCGCCCTTTGCACATGTCGCGCGTGTTGGACAAGAGCTGACACATGAGATCGACCAGGGCGATGCCGCGCGCGATCTGCAAGCCCTGATTGCGATACGAAGGAAACAACATGTCGCCCGGCCGCAGCGCCATGCACTGCGCGACCGATACGGCTTCCTCACCCAGGGAGCGAATGTAGAACGAGATTTTGCCGGCGCGCTGATTGCGCTGCATGCGATCGTCGAACAGGCGCGTCAGCAACATGTGGCGCAGTCCGATTTGCAATTCCGCGGGATCGAGGTGCGGGTTCCACGGCCCCACCGCGTCGCCGCTATCGTCGAGCACACGCACCAGTTCGAGCGATAGCGAACCTATGTCGCGTGCGCGCGCATTGACATCGGGCCGCGCCACCGCGCCGGCGGCCGAGAGCTGCACGTAGCTGAAGTCGGGGGCTTCACCCGGCCGGGCAGGCGCCGTCGGCAAATGCAATCGAGAGTGTTTGATCATCCGCATAATTTACGTCCTCCGGCCCAAAGTGTTGCATTCATTCGGTAGGCGCCGGATAATTCGGTATGTTTATTCCAAAGGTTGGCCTCTAATGGAAAATTCATCTCGATCCGCCATCGATCGACTGGATTTACGTCTGCTCGACATTCTACAGCGGCAAGGCGCCCTGTCGGTTGCCGAGGTGGCGGCCCAGACCCGGCTCTCCACCACCACGTGCTGGCGACGCATTCAACAACTCGAGCAGAACGGAGTGATCAAGGCGCGGGTCGCGCTGTTGGACCGCAATGCCTTGGGGCTCGATGTAACGATTTTCGCGCACGTGAAACTCGCGACCACCGGCCGCGACGCGATCGCCGAGTTCGAAGCGGCGATTCGCGATCGTGCCGAAGTGCTGGAGTGCTACACCCTCACCGGCGAATGGGATTTTTTATTGAAGATCGTCACCAAGAACATCAAGGCCTACGAAGCCTTCTACCTCGATTATCTCTCGCGCATTCCCTGCGTGCGGTCGGTGAATTCATCGGTGGCCGTCACGGTCATCAAGGAATCCACCGCGCTGCCGCTGGGGATTTAGCGGGCGACCTCGGTACGCCTACACACCGGCCCTTCCGGATCTTAAGCGTGATTGCGCAGCGTCGAGCGCAGCTGAATGCCGTCGTGCTCGCCGAAAAGCTCGACCACCCAGTCGACGAACACACGGATCTTGACCGACAAGTGGCGATTCTGCGGGTACACGACATTGAGCGGTGCGGGCTCCGCGAACCAGTCGCCCAGCAGCAGATCCAGGCTGCCGCGCTCCATGGCCTCCTTGAGCACGAAGGCCGGAATCTGCGCGATGCCTAGGCCCGCTTCGGCGGCGGCCACGTAGCTGTTCTCATCGTCGAGCGCGATGGGGCCGCGAAGCGAGGTCTGAATGCGCACGCCGTCTTTGGCAAACACCCAATCGAAGATTTTTCCCGTGCGCGGCGAGAAGTGATTGATGCAACGATGGGCAGTCAGTTCGTCGGGGTGGTGCGGTTGCCCATGCTCGGCGAGGTAGGATGGCGATGCGCAGGTGCCAAAATAGAGCAAGCCCACGCGCCGCGCGATCAGTGTGGAATCTTCGAGTTCGCCGCTCCACACGGCGCAGTCGATGCCCTCTTCGATCAGATCCGCGCGGCGCTCGCTGCAGCCGAGCTCAAGCTCAATGTCCGGATACCGCGCAAAAAAGCTCGGCAGCGCCGGCACGATGACCAGTCGTGCCATCAGCGTGGGTACTTCGACGCGCAGTCGTCCGTTTGGACTTAAGTGCCGCTGCCCGAGAGATTCCTCGGTCTCCCGAACCTGAGCCAGGATGGCGACGCAGCGCGGGTAATAGGCGGCCCCATCCGTCGTCACGCTGACTTTGCGGGTCGTTCGGTTGAGCAGCCTCACCCCGAGGGCGGCTTCGAGTTGCTGGATCAGCGTGGTTGCAGTGGCCTTCGGCAGCTGCAGGCTGTCGGCGGCGCGGGTCAAGCCGCCCGTTTCGACCACGCGTACGAACACTTGCATTGCCTGCAGTTTGTTCAGCATTGTTCATATTACTGAATAGATTATTCATCATATCGCCATTTAACTTGCATTTGCGAACAATATGATTGAGTTCCCATGACCAGGAGACCTCCGTGAGCATCAAAATCAAACACGTCACCGACTCGAGCTTTAACAGCGAGGTGCTGGAATCACCGATTCCCGTACTGATCGACTTTTGGGCCGAGTGGTGCGGTCCGTGCAAAATGATTGCGCCGGTATTGGATGAATCGGCCGAAACCTATGCCGGGCGCCTGGATATCGCCAAGATCAATGTCGATGAGAATCAATCGGTGCCCTCGCAATACCACGTCCGCGGCATCCCGACGCTGATGCTCTTCAAGCGTGGCGAGGTGGTGGCTACCAAGATCGGCGCCGTGTCCAAGTCGCAGCTGGCGGCATTCATCGACGCTAACTTGTGACGCCTCAGGGCAGCAGCACCGTCGCGCCTATGGTTCGCCTGCTCTCCAAGTCACGATGCGCGGCGGCCGCATCGCGCAGCGCCACCCGCTGACCCACATGCGCCTTGATCTCGCCCGAGGCTAGCCTCGCGAACAGGTCGGCGGCACGCGAGACGAGGTCTTCACGGCTTTTGACGTAGTCGAACAACATCGGCCGCGTCGCGAACAGCGAACCCCCGGATGCGAGGTCGGAAAATTTGAAATCCCCGATCATTCCGGAGGACTGGCCAAAGTGGACGAAAATGCCGCGCAACTTCAAGCTTTTGAGCGAGCCGCGCCACGTATCCTTGCCCACTGAATCGTAAACCACGTCGCAGCCTTTGGAACCGGTGATCTCTTTGACGCGGGCCGCGAAATCCTCGGCGCGGTAGTCGATGACGTGGGTGTAGCCGCTAGCCTTGGCGATGGCGACTTTCTCCGGTGATCCCGCCGTGCCGATCGACGTCGCGCCCAATGCTTTCAACCACTGCCCCAGCAGCAACCCGACGCCGCCGGCGGCCGCGTGCACCAGCACGGTATGACCCGCCTTGACCTCGAAACACGAGGTGAGCAGAAATTGCGCCGTCAACCCCTTCAGCATGACCGACGCGGCCACGTCGAATCCAATCGAGTCGGGAAGCTTGACGAGCCGCTCGGCGGCAACGACGCGCTGCGTGCGATATGCGCCGAGCGGGAGCGTATAGGCCACGCGATCCCCCACCTTGAAATCGGTGACGCCCGCGCCGATTTCCGCGACGACACCCGCGGCTTCGGCGCCGGGAATCAGCGGCGTCGACGGCCACGGATACAGGCCGCTGCGGAAGTAGGTGTCGATGAAGTTGACGCCGATCGCGCGCTGCAGGATGCGCACCTCGCCGGGCCCGGGAGCCCCCGTTTCCAGTGCCGACCATTGCAGCGCCTCCGGACCGCCGGCGACGCGCACCACCACGCCCATGTCGGTCTCTTCGGCCAAACCTCACCCCATCAATGATTCAACAAAGCGCCGAATACGGACGACGGCGCGGCCCAAAAGCTCCTCATCGGCGGCAACGCACACGCGCACGAACCCGCTTGTCTCCCGGCCGAAGGCCCCGCCGTCGAGCACCGACACGCGCTCGGTCCGATACAGCTCGCACATGAAATCGTAGCCCGAAAGACCGGTGCCGCGCACATCCATCAGCAGAAACATGCCGGCATCCGGGACCAAGCACTTCACGCCGCGGATGCCGCCCAAGCCTGCAAGCAGAAACTGCCGCCGCAGTGCACAGTACTCGCGCACCCGGGATTCCGCGGCTTCCGATACGCCCAAGGCCGCGACCGCCGCCTCCTGAATGAATCCGGGAAGACCGAACAGCATGCATTGGGCCATGGCCTCGGCATGCGTCGCCAACTGCCGCGGACCCACCAGCCAGCCGGCGCGCCAGCCGGGCATGGAGTGCGACTTGGATAAGCTGCTGATGGTCACCGCTTGCTCGGGCATTTCGGCGGCGAGACTCGGTACCCGTCCGCCGGGAGCAAGGCCCGCATACACTTCGTCCGCCACCACCCACAGCGAATGCCGGCGCGCCAAATCGCCGATCGCCGCCAGATCCGTGCCGCTCAGGATCACACCGCTGGGATTGTTGGGCGTGGCAAAAAAAAGTGCCCGCGTGTGCTCGGTGATGGCGGCCTCGAGCGCCGCCAAATCGACGCGAAAGCCCTGCGCCGCCGGCGCCGCCACCCGCACCATGCGTGCGCCGGAGACTTCGAGAGTCGCGGGATAGCTCGGGTACAAGGGTTCGAGCGCGATCACTTCATCGCCCGGCCCCGCGATACACAGCGAGGTGACGAACAATGCGTTCTGCGCTCCGGCGAGAAAGATGACATTGGAGGCATCCACCGGCTGGCCGGTCCGCGCGCGATGTGCCGCCGCAATCGCCTCGCGCAAATGCTGCCTGCCCGGCGCCGGCGTGTAGTGCGTGTCTCCGCCGCGCAGTCTTTCGATGGCCCGTTCCAATACCGGCGCCGGGGTATCGAGATCGGGATCGCCGACGCTCAAGCATATGACGTCCTCGCCGCGCTCCTCGGCCATCCGCGCCGTGTAATGAATGACCCACGCATCCGCGCCGTCGCCCGCGATCCGCTTAACCAGAGAGGAATACCGCATGTTTTCTCTTGCCTACCTGATGGCAGTGCGCAATCCTAACAGCCAGCCGCACCTGCCTGCATGTGCGCGACCGTATGGCGTCAAATTCAAGAAGGATCACATGTCGCGCACTGTCGGCGGTTATCTTGTCGAACTCTTGGTCAAGAACGATATCGATACGGTGTTCGGTATTCCCGGCGTGCACAACTTGGAGCTGTACCGCGGCTTGACGTCCGCGAACATCCGGCACGTGCTGGTGCGCCACGAACAGGGTGCAGGATTTGCCGCGGATGGTTTCGCGCGCCTGAGCGGCCGTCCGGCCGCCGCCTTCGTGATTTCGGGTCCGGGACTCACCAACATCATGACGGCGGTCGCCCAAGCCTATTCCGACTCCGTACCGCTCTTGGTGGTCGCGAGCGCGCCGGTGCGCGCCTCGTTCACCAAGCAGTGGGGCGTGCTGCACGAGCTGTACGATCAAGCCGCGCTCGCCGCCGGCGTGTTCGGCATGGCACGCGTGGCGCTCGGGGCCGAGGACGTGCGCGATCACCTGCGCCAGTGCCTGGCGTCGTTTCGTACCGGGCGCCCGCGGCCCGCGTATCTGGAAATCCCGCTCGACGTGCTCGCAGAGACCACCACGCTCGAGGCGGAACGATTCGAAGGCACCCCTCTATTGCCGCAGGCGAGTACAGAGCAAATCGATGCCGCGGTACGTTTGCTCGCGCTCGCCGCACGTCCGCTCGTCATCGCAGGCGGCGGCGCGCGCCACGCCGCCGCGGAGCTGCACCGTCTGGTCGAATTGCTGGATTGCCCTCTGGTGACGACCGCGGCCGGCAAGGGCGTGCTTGCCGAGAGTCATCCGGCGAATTTCGGCACCTCGCTGCCGTACCGGCCCATACAACAATTGATATTCGATGCAGATGCCGTGCTCGCGGTGGGCACTGAACTCGGTGAGACAGACATGTACTTCACCACCAAGCTGCCGCTCGCCGGGGTGCTCATCCGCATCGACGTCGACGCAGTGAAGTTGTCGGACCAATACGCGGCCGACGTGCGCCTCTGGTCCGACGCCCGCAGTGCATTGCAATCCATCAATCACGCGTTGGCGAGCCGTTCTCAAGATGCGAAGGCTCGCTCCGGGTGGCGCACCGCCATCGGCGGCTTCGCGACAATCCGCGCCGAAATCGACAACAGTCTGGATGCGAAGGCGCGGGCGCAGTGGAGCGCACTGCGCGCCATCAAGGCCGCGCTGCCCTGGGACGGCGTCGTATTCAGCGACATGACGCAGATCGCGTATTTAGGCAATTACGCGTATCCGGTCGAGAGCCCCGGGCAGTGGTTTCATCCTTCCGGCTACGGCACCCTCGGGTTCGCGATGCCGGCGGCGCTCGGCGCCAAGATCTCGAGCCCCGCGCGTGCCGTCATTGCGCTCGCGGGCGACTTCGGCTTGCAATTTACGCTCTCTGAACTCATGACCGCGGTCGAAGCGGCCTTAAGCCTGCCGATCGTGGTATGGAACAATTCGGCGCTGGGTCAGATCCGCGACGACATGGTCGCCGCGGGCATTCCGCAACTCGGGGTCATCGGGCGCAATCCCGACTTCGTCGCACTGGCCTTGGCCTGCGGCGCGCAAGGCTGCCGGGTACACGACCCGGCGGCACTCACCGGGGCGTTACGCGCCGCCTTGAGCCATGCCGGACCCACACTGATCGAAGTGGTGGCATCGAGCTTCGACAAATAGCAGGAGTTGCGGGCGGCACATCGCGGAGCAGCATCTTGCTATTATTGCGCAGCATGCCGGCGCGGACGGCCAATCGCGTAATCTTTACTTGAGGGGACACCATGAAATTCACGACAGGCCGCAGCGCGGCGCTCGCGGCGACGCTATTGACACTACCGGCCTTCGCCGCCGAACAAATCAAAGTGGTCGAAAGGCCGATCGGCGAGACTACGGTGGACCTCGGGCCCAAGGGCGATTCCATCGGCGACCTGCTGGTGTTCGCCAACGGCGTGTTCGACTCGGCCAACAAGACGCAGGTCGGCACCGATCAGGGTTATTGCGTGCGCACCATCGTCGGTAAAAGCTGGGAATGCAACTGGACCTTGACGTTGAAGGCGGGACAGATCACGGTCGAAGGACCCTTCATGGACGAAGGGGATTCGGTGTTCGCCATCACCGGCGGCACGGGCCGGTACGCGGGTGTCAAGGGCAGCATGAAACTGCATCCCCGCGATGCCAAGTCGACGAGCTACGACTTCACCTACGAGCTGCTGTAGTGGCCTACACACTCGAGCACTGTCTGCGCAGCAGGCAGGATTTCCCCGCGCTCGTGAAGAATCCCGGACTCGCCTTCCTCGACGGACCGGGTGGAAGTCAGGTGCCGAGCGCCGTGGTCGACGCCATTGCGGACGTCTACGCCTCATGCAATGTGAACACGCACGGCAATTTCGCACCCTCGCGCGAGGTGGACCGGCGCATGCAGGCGGCGCGCAGCGTCGTCGCCGCGTTTCTCGGCGCGGAAAGCGGTTCGTGCATATCGTTCGGTCAAAACATGACCACGCTCAACTTCAGCTTGAGCGCTGCCATCGGCCGCACCCTGCACAAGGGCGACGAGATACTCATCACCCAACTCGACCACGAGGCAAACCGGGGGCCTTGGGCTGCCCTCGCGGAGCGCGGCGCCGTCGTGCACGAAGTGCGGCTGCTCAAATCCGGTGAATTGGACGGCGCCGACCTGGCTGCCAGGATCACACCGCGCACCAAGCTCCTTGCCATCGGCGCGTCGGCGAATTCGCTGGGAACGGTCAACGACATTGCACTCGCGCGGCGCCTCACTCGGGAGGTGGGCGCGCTGCTGGTGGTTGACGCCGTACACTATGCACCGCATTTTCCCGTCGACGTGCAGGCGCTCGGCGCAGATTTTCTCCTCTGCTCAGGCTATAAATTCTACGGACCGCACGTGGGCGTGTTGTATTCACGGCCCGGCGCACTCGATGCCTTGCCGACCGATCGATTGAGCGTTCAGGATCCTTCGGCCCCCTACCGCATCGAAACCGGCACGCTGAATCACGCCGCCATCGACGGCGTGCGCGCGGCGGTGGAATACATCGCGAGTTGGGGCGGCGGAACCACTCTGCGGGAGCGCATCGTCGACGCCATGACGCACATTGCTGCGTACGAGCACGACTTGGCGAGGCACTACCATGAGGCCGCGCGCCGCATACCCGGCGTCCGTGTCTGGGGCCCGGACTTCGCCGCCGGCCGCGCGCGCGCGCCGACGGTATCGATCACGCTCGACAAAGCCACTGCCGCTGAAGCCGCCGCCGCGCTCGGCAGCCAGGGCATTTGCGTTTGGGACGGCGATTTCTACGCCGCGCGGACGGTGCAAGTGTTGGGTCTCGCGGAACGCGGCGGGCTGCTCCGCACCGGCGTCTCCATGTACAACACCCGCGACGAGTTGAACCGCCTGCTCGCGGCATTGGAAGCGCTCGCGTAGCGTGGGCCCTGCAGGTTGGCGGCCGGCGCCGTGCCGCAGAACCTAAAGGACCCAAGATCACTCTGGTGTTTGGCATGATTCCAGCAAGCGTATGATGCATTCTTTCGCTAACATTCTGCAGAATTCGTGGTCAAATGGCGCATCGATTTCCAGCGGAGGGACAGGCCTATGCGACCCAGCAAATTGACCTATTACGCGGACTTCGTCGTCTATCCCGCGGTCATCGTCGGACTGGCGGCTGCCGGGCTGGCCCAGGGGGCTTGGCACAATCGCGCGGAATGGCTCTGTGCCGAGGTAACCGGTTTTGTGATCTGGACTCTGGCGGAGTACATCCTGCACCGCTCGGTGCTGCATAAAAAAACCTATTTCGCACCCATGCACGGGGAGCATCACGCCGCGCCGCTGGCGTACATCGGAACGCCGGCGTGGGTGAGCGTCTCCGTGCTCAGCGCGTGCGTGTTGCTGCCGGTCTGGCGGTGGTTGGGGTTCGCTGTCGCCGATGGCCTCACCGTCGGGGTGATGACCGGCTATTGGTGGTACGGAGTCGTGCATCACGTCATCCATCACCGTGCGAATAAGTCTTCGCCTTCTTATTTCAACGACCTGCGCGCCTGGCACATGCGCCATCACTACTCGCCGAAGAGCGGAAACTTCGGCGTTACCACATCGATCTGGGACCGTGTGTTCGGCACCGCCATCAAGCGCGACAAGGCCGCGGTGCCGCAGTGAGCGCCAAGCCAAGCTCCGCCAATCCAATGCGCACCGACGGCTTCGAATTCGTCGAGTACGCCGCGCCTGATCCGGAATTGCTGCGGCGGCTGTTCGAGAGCATGGGTTTGCCGGCCGTTGCGCGGCATCGCTCGAAGAACGTGACCTTGCACAACCAAGGCGATATCAATTTCATCATCAACGCGGAGCACGATAGCTTCGCGCAGAAGTTCGCGCGTGCGCACGGACCCTGTGCCTGCGCGATGGCATTTCGCGTCGCTGACGCGCGCGTAGCCTTCGCACGCGCGCTTGAACTCGGGGCGAAGCCCGGACCCGCAACGGCCGGACCGATGGAGCTCAACATCCCGTCGATCGAGGGAATCGGCGGCAGCCTGATTTATCTCGTCGACCGCTATGGCGAGCGCACGATCTACGATGTGGATTTCGTGCCGGTGGCGGCCGCCGCCGCGCGGACGGAACCCGCCGGGCTCACGTGCATCGATCATCTGACCCACAACGTCAGACGCGGCAATATGAACATATGGGCCGGCTTCTACGAAAAGTTGTTCAACTTCAAGGAAATCCGCTATTTCAGCATCGAGGGTAAGGAGACCGGCTTATTTTCGCGCGCCTTGACTTCGCCTTGCGGCAAGATCCGCATCCCGATCAACGAAAGTCAGGACGACAAGAGCCAAATCGAGGAATATCTCAACGAATACAAGGGTGAGGGCATCCAGCACATCGCCCTCGGGACCGACGATATTTATCGCACCGTCGACGCCCTGCGCAAACGCGGCGTCGAGTTCCAGGACACCCCCGCGGCTTACTATGAGGGCATAGACGCCCGGGTCGCCGGCCACCGCGAGTCCCTGGCCGAACTCCGGCGGCGCAGCGTGCTGATAGACGGCAATGCCGCCAGCGGGATTCTGCTGCAGATATTTACCAAGAATGCCATCGGGCCGATCTTCTTCGAGATCATTCAGCGCAAGGGCAACGAGGGCTTCGGCGAAGGGAATTTTCAAGCCCTGTTCGAGTCCATCGAACTCGACCAAAAACGCCGCGGCGTCATCTAATTCTCCTGCGGGGGCCCGGTTTGGGGGCGTTGAACTTCGGGCAAGTGCCCATATCTAAACCAAGCAATGGTCAATTCGACCTATCGGGGGCTCATATGCGAAGACTATTAGTTGCTGCAACACTGGCCGCGGCGGTCACATTCGGCATCACGGCCACATCCATGGCGTTCGCCGACAACGACCCCACGATGGATCAGATTTATACCGCGGCGGCAGGCGGTCATCTCGATCAAGCCCAGCAGATGATCAGCAAGGTACTGGCCGACTATCCGAGCAGCGCCAGAGCGCATTACGTGCAAGCTGAACTGTACGCGAGGGAAGGCAAGACCGGTCTCGCGCGCTCGGCATTGGGCACCGCGG
>Ga0209736_1000130_pt1 | contig 23682 bp, 17 predicted proteins | sample BlaSpr_A8_Ref_M3_FD_187992 | JGI IMG/M metagenome (GOLD analysis project Ga0209736, IMG submission 187992) | Forest soil microbial communities from Thunder Bay, Ontario, Canada - Black Spruce, Ontario site 2_A8_Ref_M3 (SPAdes) (version 2) | ecosystem: Environmental > Terrestrial > Soil > Boreal...
GGGGTCGGCGATCACCGCGGTCGTCGCGCCCAGTTCTTTCGCCAAGCTGAGGGTCCCCAGAATTCTCTCGCGCGACGATGGCGGCAGGCGCTGCAGTCCGGGTGTTTCCACATAGACTGCATGCCACTCGGCATTCAGCTGACTCGCGAGCCGCGCCGCTGCGCGCACTACTCGTTCGGCGCCTGCGTCGGGACCGACACAGGTCAATAGCGCATTGGCGGTTTTCCAAACGGATGCTATCGATTTGTCGACGCGATAGGCTTGAACGTCGCCTTCGACTCGATCGGCCGTCCTTCGCAGCGCAAGCTCGCGCAGGGCCATCAGATTGCCCTTGCGGAAGAAATTGTTCGCCGCCCGCTCCGCCTGCTGTGCAACGTACACCTTGCCGGCTTTCAATCGTTCCAGCAGCTCTTCAGCCGGGATATCGACCAGCACAACTTCATCGGCATCGTCGAAAACCGTATCGGGCACGGTCTCCCACACGCGCACGTTGGTGATCCCGCCGACGACGTCGTTGAGGCTCTCCAAGTGCTGCACATTCAGGGTCGTGAATACATCGACGCCCGCCGCCAACAGCTCTTCGACGTCCTGCCAGCGCTTGGGGTGACGAGCCCCTTGCACATTCGAATGGGCGAGTTCATCGACCAACATGAGCGACGGGTGGCGCAGCAGGGCCGCATCGAGATCAAATTCAGTAAGATCTTTGCCCCGATACGGCATCGTCCTCGGCGGCAGCACCTCGAGATCTTTGAGCAGCGCAGCGGTCTCGGCGCGACCGTGAGTCTCCGCGACGCCGATGACGACATCTCGCCCCTCGGTCTTGAGTGCGCGGGCCGTTGCGAGCATGGCGTAGGTCTTGCCCACGCCGGCCGATGAGCCGAAGTAAATCCGCAGCTTGCCGCGCTTCGCCTCGGCTTCCTGCTGCTTGACCTTGGCCAGCAGCAGATCGGGATCAGGGCGTTGTTCGCTCGATGAAGGCATCTGCCCTATATTGTGCGCGATCTTGAGCTACTGCGCGCGATCCAAGGCAAGGTTGAGCAATAGGACATTCACTCGCGCTTCGCCCAATATTCCCCATTGCGGCGGTTCAATCTGCGAGAGTACGAGTTGCCGCACCCTGCCGGCGTCCAAATGTCTTTCGCGTGCGACGCGCGTCGCCTGGTACAAGGCAGCCGCCGGACTCACGTGCGGATCGAGACCGCTGCCCGATGCGGTCACAAGGTCCACGGGTATGGGTCGAGTGTTGTCCGGATCGGCGGTCTTGAGGGCCAGGATCCGTGCCCGCACCGCGTCCAGAAGCGCGGGGTTGGTAGGGCCGAAATTCGAGCCGCCCGAGGCAATTGCGTTGTTCGGCATCGGTGAAGTCGCAGATACGCGTCCCCAAAAATATTTCGGATCCTGGAACGACTGGCCTATGAGCGAGGAACCGACGGCCTTTCCGTCGCGCATCACCAGACTCCCCGACACTTGGCTCGGAAAGACCATCTTGCCGATACCGGTGACCGCCAAGGGATAAGCGATGCCGGTGATGACCGTCAATAGAACGAAGAGCACCAGCAAGGGACGAAGAATTGGACTCATGGCATTACACCTCTAAACCAGGCGCAGCGCGGCCAGCAACATGTCGATCAGCTTGATGCCGGCGAACGGCACGGCGATGCCGCCCACCCCGTAGATAAGGAGATTCCGGCGCAAAAGCGAGGCGGCGCCCAGCGCCCGATATTTCACGCCTTGGAGAGCCAGCGGGATCAATGCGACGATGATCAAGGCGTTGAAAATCACGGCGGACAATATCGCCGAATTCGGGCTCGTGAGGCGCATCACGTCCAGCACCTTGAGTTGCGGATACGTCGTGGCGAACGCCGCCGGGATGATGGCAAAATACTTGGCGACATCGTTTGCTATCGAAAAGGTGGTGAGCGAACCGCGGGTGATCAGCAACTGCTTGCCGACCTCCACGATCTCGATCAGCTTCGTCGGATTCGAATCCAAGTCCACCATGTTGCCCGCTTCCTTGGCCGCCTGGGTGCCGGAGTTCATGACGACCGCGACGTCCGCCTGCGCGAGGGCGGGCGCATCGTTCGTGCCGTCGCCGGTCATGGCGACGAGGCGGCCCTCGCCCTGATAGTGGCGGATCAACTTGAGCTTCGCCTCCGGAGTCGCCTCGGCGAGAAAATCGTCCACGCCCGCCTCGGCCGCGATCGCCGCGGCGGTGAGCGGGTTGTCGCCGGTGATCATGACCGTGCGGATACCCATGCGGCGCAACTCGCCGAATCGCTCCTTGATGCCGCCCTTGACGATGTCCTTGAGCTCGACCACGCCCAACACCCGGCCGCCGTCGCATACCACCAGGGGAGTACTGCCCTTGCGCGCCACCTCATCCACCGCCTGCGAAACCGGCGCCGGGAACGTGAAGCCCTTTGCCTCGATGTACATGCGCACCGCGTCCGCCGCACCCTTGCGCACCTCGCGCGCGCCAATGTTGACTCCGCTCATGCGCGTCTGCGCCGAGAAGTGCACGAAGGTTGCCTCAAGTTGGCCCAAGTTGCGCTCGCGCAGATTGAAGCGCTGCTTCGCCAGAACCACGATGCTGCGCCCCTCGGGAGTTTCGTCCGCCAGGGAACTCAGCTGCGCGGTATCGGCGAGTTGCTGCTCGGTAAAGCCCTCTGCGGGGATGAAGGTCGCAGCCTGCCGGTTACCCAAGGTGATCGTGCCGGTCTTGTCGAGCAGCAAAACGTCGACGTCCCCGGCCGCTTCCACCGCGCGGCCGGAGGTTGCGATGACGTTGGATGCCATCATGCGGCTCATGCCGGCGACGCCGATGGCCGATAAGAGGCCGCCGATGGTCGTCGGAATGAGACACACCAGCAGTGCAACCAGCACGGTGATGGTGACCGGAGAGCCCAGCTTGGCGACCGCCACGCTGAACACGGAAAACGGCAGCAAGGTGGCGGTCGCGAGCAGAAACACCAGCGTCAGGGCGATGAGCAATATCGTCAGCGCGATTTCATTCGGAGTCTTTTGCCGCTTCGCGCCCTCGACCATGGCGATCATGCGGTCAATGAAGGCTTCGCCCGGGTTTACGGCGACGCGCACCACCAGCCAGTCCGAAAGCACGCGCGTGCCGCCCGTCACCGCCGAAAAATCGCCGCCCGATTCTCGAACCACCGGTGCGGATTCCCCCGTAATCGCGCTCTCGTCCACGGACGCAATACCCTCGACCACTTCGCCGTCGGCCGGAATCATGTCGCCGGTCTCGACGAAAAAGAAATCGCCCTTGCGCAGTTGCGGCGCGGGAGTCGCGGTCCAATCCGCGGGGTACCTCGCCGACGTCAATTTCTTGGCGTTCACGGATTGCTTCAGGCCGCGCAGTGAGGCGGCCTGAGCTTTGCTGCGGCCTTCAGCCAATGCCTCGGCGAAATTTGCGAACAACACGGTGAACCACAGCCAGGCCGTGACGCCGAGAATGAACCCTGCCGGCGCCTCTCCCTGGCCGCGCAAGGCCTGCACGAACAGGATCGTGGTCAGGATGCTGCCGATGTACACGACGAACATGACGGGGTTGCGCACCTGCACCGCGGGCGAGAGCTTGCGGAACGAGTCGGCAACGGCCGGACCCAGCAGCGTGGAGTCAAACAGAGTCAAAGACTTGCGAACCATGACCAGCCTTGGTGAATCGCGTGAACGTTAGTGAATCGCGTGAAGCTGCAGATGCTCGATCACCGGTCCGAGCGCGAGCGCAGGTACATAGGTGAGCGCGCCCACCAGCACCACGGTGCCGACGAGCAGCGCCACGAACAGCGGTCCGTGGGTCGGCAGCGTGCCGGCGGTGGCTTCGATGCGTTTCTTTTTGGCGAGCGATCCCGCGATCGCGAGCACCGGAACGATGAAGGCGAATCGTCCGAACCACATCGCGACGGCCAACAATGTATTGTAGAAAGGCGTATTGACCGAGATTCCGGCGAAGGCGCTGCCGTTGTTGTTCGATGCGGATGACAGGGCGTACAAAATCTCGGAGAAACCGTGCGCGCCCGGGTTGAATATTCCGAGCCTGCCGGCTTCCGCCATGACTGCGATCGCGGTACCGACCAACACCAGGAATGGCGTCACCAGAATCACGATTGAGGTCATTTTCATTTCAAATGACTCGATTTTCTTGCCGATGTATTCCGGCGTTCGGCCGATCATCAGTCCTGCGACGAACACGGCCATGATGGCAAAGATCAACATGCCGTAGAGGCCCGACCCGACGCCGCCGAACACCACCTCGCCCAACTGAATCAGCCACATGGGCACCATACCGCCGAGCGGCGTGAACGAATCGTGCATGGCATTGACGGCGCCGCAAGACGCCGAAGTGGTAATGGTGGAGAACAACGCCGAGGCAACGATTCCGAAGCGGGACTCCTTACCCTCCATATTGCCGCCGGCCTGCAAGGCGCTGCTCGTCTGATCCACGCCCAAAGGCGTGAACAGCGGGTTGCCCTGTGCCTCGGCCCAAATCGCGACCGTCGCCATCGCCACGAAAATCACGGTCATGGCAGTGAATACGGCCCAGCCCTGACGCGAATCACCCACGATGCGGCCAAACGCGAAGCAAAGACCGGCAGGAATCAGAAACATCGAGATCATCTGCAAGAAGTTGCTGAGGGGCGTCGGATTTTCGTACGGGTGAGCGGAGTTGGCGTTGAAGAAACCGCCGCCGTTGGTTCCCAGCATCTTGATCGCTTCCTGGGAGGCCACCGGACCCATCGCCAGAGTTTGCGTTTGGGTCGTGAGCGTCTCGGTGAGCGCATTGCCCTCGGCATCCTTCAGAGGTTGGCCTGCGGCATCGAGCTTGGGTTGGGTGTACGTCAAGCTTTCCAGAGGATTGACGTCCTTGTAGGTGTCGAAGTTCTGGATGACTCCCTGCCCCATGAAAATGACGGCCAAGAGCAGCGACAAAGGCAGCAAGATGTAAAGGATGCCGCGCGTCAGGTCGACCCAAAAGTTCCCGATGCCTTGCGCCGAGCGGCGTGCAAATCCGCGAATCAGCGCAAAGGCAACAGCGATACCCGTAGCCGCGGAAAAGAAATTCTGCACGGCCAGCGCAACCATTTGCGTGAAGTAGCTCAAAGCAGACTCGCCCGAATATGCCTGCCAATTAGTGTTGGTCACGAAGCTGACGGCCGTATTGAAGGCCGAGTCCGCCGTGACATTCACCAAATGCTGCGGATTCAACGGCAGCCACAGCTGCAAACGCTGCGCCAAGTACACGGCCGCGACGCCCACGGCGTTGAACAACAGAACCGCCACGGCGTACCGGGTCCAAGGCATATCCTGCGCCGCATCGACTGCGGACGCGCGATAGACGAGTTGCTCCAATTTGCCGATCGCGCCGCCGATCGGCGCTGCGTTCGCGATGCGCGCCATGTAGATCCCGAGGGGGACGCCAAGCGCGGCGAGAACCGCCAGGAAGAACAGCAGCGTGAACCACGCCTGGCCGGTCATCACAAGTCCTCTGCGCGGATCAAGGCGGCCACCAGATAGACGAGCAGCGCCACTGCGATTGCGCCGCTCAGCAGGTAGGCCCAGGTCATTTCTTGCGCTCCAGCGCCGCGCATCCGGCGACCAAGGCCAGTGTCAGCAGAAGGAACACGGCGAAGACCGCCAAGAATAAAATGTCCAAGCCTCTCCTGAATACGCGGCGCGGCGCAAAACCTGCGGCCGATGCAAATTAGGCCGGCGCGCGGAAAAACGGGAGAGAATTTACGGCCGCCGGTGTAAAGGCGGTGTAAATGCGCGGACAAGGAGCCTGTCTGAGTTACTTAGACAGGTTCTTGGGGGTCCCAGTGCGGGTATTCGCGAAACGCTTGCAAAACGGCCTCGATCTTGGCGCGCGGCAAATCCAGATGCGTCACCAGGCGAGTCCGCGGCGCGATGGTTGCCAATATGCCGCGCTGTTCCAGATGCATTTTCAGACCCGCCGCTTGCGGCGCGGGAATGCCGACATACAGCATGTTGGTTTGCGTGGGCTCCACCCGCAGGCCCATCGCGCGCAATCCCTCGGCGAGAAATTCGGCATTCGCGTGATCCTGCGCAAGCTCTTGTACGTGGTGCGCCAGGGCATAAATTCCCGCCGCGGCAAGCACTCCGGCCTGCCGCATGCCGCCCCCCAAGGCTTTGCGCCAACGACGTGCCTGCGCAATGAAATCCCGCGAGCCCAGCAACACCGACCCGGCCGGCGCTCCGAGGCCCTTCGACAGGCACACCGACACGGAATCGAAGCCCGCCGCCGCCGATCGCTCGTCGATCTGCAATTTCACGATGGCGTTGAAAATTCGCGCGCCGTCCAGGTGAGTGCACAGATTCTGCGCGTGCGCGAACTCCGTGACTTGCCGTAAATAGGCCATCGGCAGCACGCGGCCGCCGATGGTATTTTCGAGTGCCAGCAATCGGGTGCGCGCAAAATGGATGTCCTGGGGCTTGATCGCATCGGCAATGCGCTGAATCGATATCCCGCCGTCCGGATCATTTTCGAGCGGTTGCGGCTGGATGCTGCCGAGAACCGCAGCCCCGCCCTGCTCGTACTTGTAGGTGTGCGCCTCCTGACCCACCAAGAACTCGTCGCCGCGGCCGCAATGAGCCATCAACGCGGCCAGATTGCTTTGCGTCCCGCTGGCGAAGAACAGAGCGCTCTCGAAGCCAAAACGTTCGGCGGCCAGCGCTTGCAAGTGATTGACGGTGGGGTCGTCGCCATAAACGTCGTCGCCCACCTCTGCCGCTGCCATGGCTGCGCGCATGCCCGGCGAGGGCCGCGTCACTGTGTCACTGCGTAAATCGATGTCGTAGCGCGCCGCGTTCAATGGAGTCTCCGCTTCAAGGCTTTAACGCCTCAGGGCATAGTGTACCGGCCAATCGGGCGGCGACCGAGGCCTCAAAGTATAACTTGAGGCACTATGGGCAAATGACACATCGCGAGCAGGATTCCAGGGCGCAACTCGCCGCTTTGCATGCGCGGCTCGTCGATTGGCTGGTGAACGACGCCTACCCACTCTGGGCGCGGTACGGTATCGACCCGCACAACGGCGGCTTCTTCGAGGCGCTCGGGCAAAATTGTCTTGGGCTCCCGTTTGCGCGGCGGGCACGAGTTCATCCGCGCCAGGTGTATTCGTTTGCGCAGGGACGAGCATTCGGTTGGACCGGCGAGGTCACCGGCATCGTCAGCCGCGGGATGGAGTATTTCACCGCTCACTATCGCCGCAACGACGGATTGTTTCGCGCACTTGCCGCGGTGGATGGAACCGTCCTCGACGACCGCGCGCTTCTCTACGACCAGGCGTTCGCGCTGCTGGGGCTGGCCGCAGCCGCCGCGGCGCTCGATGCGCGCGACGAATACGAAACGCGCGCCCTGGCGCTGCGCAGCCTGATCGAGCGCCGATTGAGCACGGCGGACGGCTCATTGCGTTCCGAGGAGACCGCCGCAGCGGTTCGCGAATCGAATCCCCACATGCACTTGCTCGAGGCCTGCCTGGCATGGACCGAAATCGGCAACGATGCGGGATGGGCGGCGTGGGTCCGGCGGCTCGTTGAACTCGCGCTCTCGCGCTTCATCCGCAAGGACAGCGGCGCGCTCGGCGAGTCCTATACCGCGGCTTGGCAGCCGGCGCCCGGGCTCGCCGGCCGCATCATAGAACCCGGGCATCAATTCGAATGGGCGTGGCTGCTGATGCGCTGTGAACCTCTGTATCCTGCGCCGCTGCGGGGAACGGCCTTGCGGCTGCTGGCGATCGGCGATCGATACGGGGTGCAGCACGGCGTCGCGATCAATGCGCTGCTTGACGACTTCACCGTCGCGGACGCGAATGCACGGTTCTGGCCGCAAACCGAGCGCCTCAAGGCGGCACTGCTTGCCGCGACCCTCACGCGCGAACCGCATTACTGGCCGATGGCGCACGCGGCGGCGGCGAGCCTTTTCCCGTACTTGGAAACGTCCGTCGCGGGACTGTGGTTCGACGTGCAGCAGCCGAACGGGGTGATCATCGACGCGCCGGCGCCGGCCAGCACTTTTTATCATTTGGTGGGAGCGATGGCGGCGCTGAACACAGCGCTCCGCAGTCCGGGGTGACCCAAGGCAATCAGCCTTAGGTAAGTTCCGCGATTCAACATAATCCTTAAGGTTTGGCTGCCTCCGACACGCCGCGGCAACCCACCCCCTCGCTGCACACCTGATTGACGGGGCACACCACCGGTATTCCCTTCACACATCCGCGCGCATCCGCGCCCGGGGCGTGAGGAGCACATCGCTCCTGTCCATTGCAGGTCCGCTTGTCGTCGCAGTCGGCGTCGCTCCGGCACGCGAGAGCCGACTGCTCGCGGTCAACGGTCGCGAGTTCGCCCTGCCCGGCAATGACGCCCGATAGCGTGGCATCGAGCAGCAGTTCGGGCGAATTCTTGGCAGACGGCAACTCGACGTCGGCGGCGACGATCTCGAACCCGCGCGCCAAGGCACTCGCACTCCGATAGTACAAGCCGAAGCGCACCACGTTGCGCGGGTCGAGTGGATCGCTCAATTTCACCGGAATGATGTGGGTCGAATCGCGCGGCCAAGCCTCGCCGTGCACCAGGGGCAGCCGTCTTACGCTCTTGCCGGCCTCATAAATACGCAATTCCAAGGAACTGCCGGCCCCCAGTTCCTCGGCGCCCGTAACGATCTTGACCTCGAGATGGGAAACCGGCACCGCCTGGGCGCTTGCTGCGCCGAGCGCCCACACCAAAAGGATCGGCCAGACTGATATCGGCAGGTGTAATTTCACGTCAACCTCCCCGGTAAGACGATGCTCGCACTATCATAGCCGATACGGCGCGCGCTATGCGCCACCGATTTAACAGGTAAGTGCGATGGCGGAGTTGCAAGCGGCGCTGAAGCGGATCTTCGGCTTCGACCGGTTTCGAACCGGTCAGGAAGCGGTGGTTCGCGACGCCCTGGCGGGTCGCGATGTTCTCGCTTTGATGCCCACCGGCGGCGGCAAATCCCTGTGCTTTCAACTTCCGGCCCTGCTCCAGCCGGGCGTCACCCTGGTCGTCTCACCATTGATTGCCCTCATGCAGGATCAGGTCCGCCTGCTACGTGACAACGATATCGCCGCCAGTTTCATCAACTCGAGTTTGGAAGCCGCCGAAGTGTCGCGGCGAACCGCGGCGCTGCTGCGGGGCGACTACAAGCTGCTTTATCTGGCGCCGGAGCGGCTGTTGCTGCCGGAGTTTGTCGACGGCCCATTGCGCCGCCTGAGCGAGAGTCCCGGAATCAACGCGTTTGTCATCGACGAAGCGCACTGCGTTTCGGAATGGGGCCACGATTTTCGGCGTGAGTATCGGCAGCTCTCCCTGCTGCGCCGCCGCCATCCGCAAATCCCCATGCTGGCGTTCACGGCCACGGCGACCCCGCGAGTGCGCACCGATATCGTGGCGCAACTCGCGTTGCGCAATCCGGCGCTGCACGTCTCGAGTTTCAATCGACCGAATCTTTTCTACCAAGTCCGCGCCAAGAGCAAACGAACTTACGCGGAGTTGTCGGCTCAAGTTCGCGGCGGCGGTGCCGGCATCGTCTACTGCTTGTCGCGCCGGCGCGTTGACGAATTGGCGCTGCAGCTGCAGAGCGACGGATTCCGGGTGCGGCCCTATCATGCAGGACTCGACGCGGCTGCCCGGCGCAACAATCAAGAAGCCTTCATTCGCGACGACGTTCAAGTGATCGTCGCGACCATTGCATTCGGGATGGGCATCAATAAACCCGACGTACGTTGGGTCGTGCATTACGATCTGCCGAAGACTTTGGAAGGCTACTATCAGGAATCCGGCCGTGCCGGGCGCGATGGGGATCCGGCGCGCTGTACCCTCTTTTTCGGCGCCTCCGATATCCGCACGTCGGAATTCTTGATTCAGCAAAAGATGGATCCCGATACAGGTGCGGCCCTCGAAGTAGAACAGCGCATCGCGCGCCAGCAATTGCGCCAGGTGCTGAACTACGCGGAGTCAACCGAATGCCGCAGAGCGGTCCAGCTGCGTTACCTGGGCGAGGGATTCGCCGCTCCCTGCGGCGCTTGCGACAATTGCTGCGAGCCGCGAACGCTGCAGGATTGGAGCACGGAAGCGCGGCAATTCATGTCCTGCATCGCGCGCCTCGCGCAGCGCGGTCAGCGCTTCGGCGCCGCACAAATCATCGACATTCTGCGTGGGGCGCGCAGCGATCGCGTCCTTTCCCGGGGTCACGACACGCTGAGCGTCTACGGCATCGGGAAACAACGATCGGTCGACGAATGGCGCAGCGTCGCCCGTGCTCTGCTCCACCAGGGACTCATCGAGGAGACTCAGGATGGCTATCCGGTGCTGTCGCTCAACGCGCAAAGTGGGCAGGTGCTTCGCCAGGAGCTCATCGTACACATGGCCGCCCCGGTCAAACGCAGCCGGGCGCGCTCGTCAGCGGCCGAGGGTCCCGCAACGGAGAACGGCGCGCTGTTCGAACGCCTCCGCGCCCTGCGCAAGCGTTTGGCGGATGAACACGGGTTGCCTCCCTACGTCGTCTTTCACGACGCCACGCTGCGCGAAATGGCCGAGCGCCGGCCGCTCAACTTGACTCAGTTTGCCGATATTCCCGGCGTCGGCCAAGCCAAGCTCGCCCGCTACGGCGATCACTTCATCGCCGCCATCGCGGAGCATTCCTCACAGACCCGGTGACTCAAGTTCGGCTCAATCGATCTTTTTGTAGACCCTGCCCTCTTTCATCACGAAGGCAACGTGCTCGAGTTCGTGGATGTCGGCAAGCGGATCGCCCTTCACGGCAATGATATCCGCCGACTTGCCGGCGGCGATGGAGCCGAATAGCTCCGGGTGGCCGATGAGATCCGCCGCATTGACGGTAGCCGACTGAATCGCCTGCATCGGCGTCATGCCGTACTTCACCATGAAGGCGAATTGCCGTGCATTGATCCCGTGCGGACATACACCGGCATCGGTACCGAATGTCATCTTGACGCCGGCGCGAAGCGCCTTGGTGAAGTTGCGCCGCTGCGCCTCGCCCAAATCGCGGTCGTGCTCCAGAAAATCCGCGGGCGTGCCGGGAGCCGACTGAATGCACTCTTCGTCATAAATATCCATATCCAAGTAGGTGCCATGCTGCTTCGCGAGTGCAATACCCTCATCATCGATGAGCGTGGCATGCTCGACCGACGCGACTCCCGCGCGTATCGCATTCTTGATGCCTTCGGCCGCATGAGCATGCGCCTCGACGCGAAGCCCGAAATTGGCGGCTTCCTCGACGGCAGCGCGCAGCTCCTCGGGCGTGAACTCGATGGATTTCGGATTGCTGCCATGGGTGAGCACAGCCCCCGTGGAGAGGACCTTGATGTGATCGGCGCCGCGGTGCGCGAGCTCGCGAATCCTCTGCCGCACTTCCCACGGGCTGTTAGCCTCGCCGTAGCGCAAATCCCACGGCAGCTGGATATCCGGTGATAGCCCGGTCATCGCACCGGCGCCCTCGCTGATGGTGATGTACGCTCCGGCCACGTACATGCGCGGGCCTATGATGATGCCTCGCGCGATGGCGTCGCGCATTGCCACATCGTTGAGGGCCCGGTAGACGCCGACGTCGCGCACCGTCGTAAAACCGGCGAGCAGCGTGACGCTTGCGTTGGGGATGGCCAGGTACGCGGCCTCCACCGCGGTCCTTTGCAGCACATTGAGAGGTTCGGCGTCCGCAGAATCGGCCAAATGGGTGTGGCAATCAACCAGCCCGGGAAGGACGGTCATGCGCGACAGGTCGATGACCTTGGCGTCATCCGGAATGGTCTTCGCACCGACCGCTTCGATTTTCGTGCCGCGAATGAGGATGATCTGGTTCGCAAGGACGCGCCCCGACTCTACGTCGATGAACTTGCCGGCGCGGATGGCAGTGAGGGGCGCGGGAACCGCGGCCGGACCGGCAGAGGGCTGCGCGGTTGAGATCAGCGGCACAAGCCATAGACACAGCATCCGAAACGATATCTTTGTGTACACAAGCGTCCTTTAACCTTTATGACGCGGCTCACCGCCGCTGGGTCGCGACTTCCCCGACGTCGAACGGTTTCATTTGACGTTCGAGCGGCGCGATTGAAAGATAGCGCAACCGCGAGCCAACCCCAAGGACCAGAATGAATGAACTTTCCGCGTACCCCATCACCCATAAGTGGCCTGCCCAGCATCCCGGCCGGCTGCAGCTCTATTCCCTGCCGACCCCGAACGGCGTCAAGATCTCGATCATGCTCGAAGAAATCGGCCTGCCCTACGAGCCGCATCTCGTCGATTTTTCAATCAATGATCAGATGACGCCGGAATTCTTGTCGCTCAACCCCAACAACAAGATCCCGGCCATCCTCGATCCCAACGGACCCGCCGGTTGTCCGCTGCCGCTATTCGAGTCCGGCGCAATCCTGCTCTATCTTGCCGAGAAAACCGGACAGCTCCTGCCGCCCGATCCGGCCGGCCGCTACCAGACCATCCAATGGCTGATGTTTCAGATGGGCGGCATCGGCCCCATGTTCGGCCAGGTCGGCTTTTTCCACAAATTCGCGGGCAAGGACTATGAAGACAAACGCCCCCGCGACCGGTATGTGGCGGAATCGCAGCGCCTGCTCAGCGTACTTGACGGGCGGCTCACCGATCGCGCCTGGATCATGGGCGACACGTTCACGATAGCCGATGTGGCCACCTTCCCCTGGATCAACAATCTGATCGGCTTTTATGAGGCGGGCGATCTCGTGGGCATCAAGAATTTTCCGAATGTCACGCGCACATTACGCTCATTCGTGGCGCGTCCTGCCGTGGCCAGAGGCCTCGAGATACCAAAAAGAGTCAAGTGACGCGCCGCAGCCGGCGTTTGATCGCGGCCTGAAGTTCCTTGAGCTCTTCGATATGGAAGGCCGTACCGCACGCGCCAAACACGAGGGCGCCCGCGATGACCGTCCCGAGCAGCGCACCGAGCTTGCGTAGAAAAGTTTGCGTCTCCCAATCCGCCAGCAGCCAGTGCGACGAAGCGGCGCAAACGGCAACCAGCGCCGCCGTTGCGGCGGCGACTTTGCCCAGCATCACCGCCAAGCGGCGCGACTCGAGCCCGTCAAGATGCCTGCGCATCAGCGCGTACAAGAGCAGGAAATTGAACGTCGCGATGCAGCCGGTGGAGAAAGCCAGTCCGCGATATCCCCACCCCAAGCGGAAGGTGAATATCCAATTGAGCAGCAAATTCAGGGCCACCGCCAGGAAGCTCACGAGCATGGGGGTCTTGCGCCGATCGAGCGCGTAGAACGCGTTCACCAACACTTTGAGCGCGGCGTATCCGGCCAGACCGATGGCATAGAATCGCAGCGCACCCGCGGCCTGCGCCGCTTGATAGGCGGTGAATTTCCCATGCTGGTAGAGGACGGAAATGATCGGTTCGGCGAGCATGATGAGCCCCACCGTGGAAGGAATCGTGAGCAGAAGCGCGAGGCGCATCGCCCGTGCAAGCTCGGCGCGAAAGCCGTCGATATGACCGGCCACGACCAGTCGCGACAACAGCGGCAGGGTCACGGTACCGAGCGCGACGCCGAACAGGCCCAACGGCAGCTGCATCAATCGAAACGCGATCGAGAGCCAGAAGATCGGTCCGTCGCCGAGCGTCGAAGCAAACATCGAATTGACCAGCACATTGAACTGCGTGGTGCTCGCGGCGATCACCGAGGGGCCCATCAGCAAAAGAATCGCCTTCACGCCGGCGTCACGCCACCGAAAATCGGGCCTGAAGCGATAGCCGAGCCGCACCAGCGACGGCAGTTGGACGGCGAGCTGCAGCGCGCCGCCGAGCACCGTGGCCAGCCCCAATCCGAGCAGGGCCCGCGGACCGAAGTGCGGGTCGATCCAGAAGCCGAGAGTCACCCCGCCGACGATCGACCCCAAATTGAAGAAGCTCGATGCCATCGCCGGCACCCCAAAGACGCTCTTGGAATTGAGCATCCCCATGACCAATGCCGCGATCGAAACCAGAAGAATGAACGGAAACATGATGCGGGTCAGTTGGGCGGTCAAGGCCGCTTTTTCGGGGTCGAACCCCGGCGCCAATGCCGCCACGAGCTCGGCCGAAAAAACCATCCCGGCGGCGCATAGGACGCCGAGGACGACGGCCGTCAACGTGGCTACTTTGTTCGCAAGACGCCATGCAGCGTCATCGCCGCCGAGCGCAATGGTTTTGGTGAACGTAGTGACGAACGCCGTCGACAGCGCACCTTCGGCGAAAAGGTCGCGCAGCAGGTTCGGGATGCGGAATGCGGCCGTAAAGGCATCCATCGCGCTGCCGCCGCCGAATAGGGCCGCAAAGATCTGCTCGCGCGCCAGCCCAAGCAGCCGGCTGCACATCACGGCGAGGCCGATGATCCCCGCCGCCTTGGTATTCAGCTTCTCGGTGCGGGCATCCGGGGCGATGGCAGCGGCGGAAAGCGAAGACGGATCACTCATGGCATCGCAGCTTACCTAACACGGCTCCTCACGTCGTGGCGATCATCGCCACGACCGTCACTGCCATTACCGCTGTGGCGCTCCACCCGAGCCCGCGCAGGCGCGGCCGAATCACGAACCGCCCCATGATGTCCTCGCGAGTCGCGAGCAACATCATGATCGCCATGATCGGGACCGCGATGACGCCATTGATCTCGGCGCTCCATACCAACGCCCGCATAGGATCCAAATGCGTGAAGTTCAAGGCCACGCCGCCCGCCGTCGCAATGGCGATGATGCCGTAGAATTCCAAGGCTTCGTGCACCTTCATATCCATGCCCGACTGCCATTCGAAGCTCTCCGACACCGCGTAGGCGGCCGATCCCGCCAGTACCGGCACGGCCAGCATCCCCGTACCGATTATTCCCAAGCTGAACAGGAAAAACGTGGTCTGTCCGCCGAGCGGGCGCAGCGCTTCGGCGGCCTGGGCGGACGTTTGAATATCGACGATGCCGGCGGCATGCAATGTGGCCGCCGTGCTCAAGATGATGAAGAAAGCAATCAGGTTGGAAAACCCCATGCCCACGTAGGTGTCCCAACGTATGCGCCGCAGATGACGGCGCGCCACCCCTTCGGCGTGCGGCAGCAAGGAACCGCCGCCGTTGCGGGCGGTGACCGCCCGCAAGTCTTCCATTTCTTGCGCGGCCTGCCAGAAGAACAGATACGGGCTGATCGTCGTGCCGAAGACTGCCACGATCATAGTGATGGTGTTGTGGTCGAGCACCAGCCGTGGCATGACCATCTCGGACAGCACCGCGCCCCACTGGACGTGGATGGTAAATATCACCGCGACATAGGACAGGAGCGCAAGGGTCAGCCACTTCAAGTAGCGCACATAGTCCGTGTAGCGCAGGAAGACCTGCAGTACCAGGCACAACAGGCCGAATCCCACGGAATAGAGATGAGCCGAGCCGCCGGCCAATAGCCGCAGCGCCTCGCCCATGGCCGCAATGTCCGCGGCGATGTTGATGGTATTGGCGATCAAGAGCAGGCCGACGATGCCGTAGAGCACGGAACGCGGAAACACAGACTTCACATTCGCCGCCAGGCCCCGGCCCGTGATGCACCCGAGGCGGGCACTGACCATTTGGATTCCGACCATCAGCGGATAGGTGAACAAGACGGTCCACAGCATGCTGTACCCGAACTGTGCGCCGGCCTGAGAATAGGTGGCGATGCCGCTCGGATCATCGTCGGCGGCGCCCGTGATGAGCCCGGGTCCCAATTGCTTGACCCGCGGATTCTCCGCAATGCTCTTGAGCAGATTGACCATCGCCATACTCCAAAATCGCACTTGGAGTCCCATGTGGGAGAAGGGGTGGAAATCGGAGGATCAAGATCGGCGCGAACCGAATGGTTCGAGCCATTTGCGCCTTCCGCATTCGGCGGGACGGCGCTTCGGAGGTTCTAAAGCGTTATCGAGCCAAAGCGCGGGTGCTGCTCATGCGGCACTGACCACCACTTATACGACAACTCACAAGGACGACCTGTGCCACCATAACTTTCGGGAAGATAGACCGGCGCCACCGATGTGTAAAGCGATATATAGCGGAAAGGCAAACGCGCCCGCATGGCGAGGACGGCCTCTAGCCCACGGCCGCAGCCTTGGCCTTGGCCACTTCGGCGATTACCTCGTCCGCGACATTGCGCGGCACCGGCTCGTAATGCGAGAACTCCATGGTGTAGGAGGCACGGCCGCTCGTCATGCCGCGCAGCTGTCCGATATAGCCGAACATTTCCGACAGCGGCACGTTCGCCACGACGGCGATGTTGGTGCCGCGCTCCAACTGGTCCAGGATCGCGCCGCGGCGCCGATTGATGTCGCCGATCACGTCGCCCAAGTAATCGCCCGGCGTCACAGTCTCGACCTTCATGACCGGCTCCAACAAGATCGGGCCGGCCTTGCGAATGGCTTCGCGGAAGCAGGCCTTGGCGGCTATCTCGAAGGTGAGTGCGTTGGAATCGACATCGTGGAAGCTGCCGTCGATCAACGTCGCGCGGAAATCCACCGTAGGGTAGTGGGCGAGCACGCCGTCTTCTTTCTGAATCTTGAGGCCCTTTTCGACCGAGGGTACGAACTCCCTCGGCACCGAGCCGCCCACGGTTTCGTCCACGAATTCGAATCCGGTGCTGCGCGGCAGCGGCTCGAAAACGATCCACACTTCGGCGAACTGCCCGGAACCGCCGGTCTGCTTCTTATGGATGTACTGTTCGGTCAATTTCTTGGTGAAAGTCTCGCGGTACGCAACTTGCGGCTCTCCCATGAGGCCTTCGACGCCGAATTCGGTGCGCATGCGGTCCAGAGTCACCTCCAAGTGCAGTTCGCCCATGCCGCGCAGGATCGTCTGCCCTGTTTCGCGGTCGGTCTCCAGATGCAGCGACGGATCGGCACGGACCATCTTGCCGAGCGCGCTCCCGAATTTTTCCTGTTCGGCTTTGACCTTTGCCTTCACCGATACGCTGATGACGGGGTCGGGAAAACGCATACGCTCGAGAACAACCGGGTTGGCGGCATCGCACAGCGTGTCACCGGTCTCGGTATCCGCCAAGGACACCAACGCAATGATGTCTCCGGCACGGGCTTCTTCCACCGGATTGGCTTCCTTGGCGAACATTTCGACCATGCGGCCGATTTTCTCGCGCTTGCCGCGCGTGGAATTCAGAACCGAGGCGCCCTTGGTCAAAACGCCCGAGTAGACGCGAATGAACGTAAGAGCGCCGTAAATGTCATTGATGACTTTGAATGCCAGGGCCGAGAAGGGCTCATCGTCCGAGCACTTGCGCTCGCCGATGGGCTCGCCGTCGGCATCCACCGTCTTGATCGAGGCAACATCGGTCGGGGCGGGCATATAGTCGACGACCGCGTCGAGCACCTGCTGCACCCCCTTGTTCTTGTACGATGAACCGCACAGGATCACCGTGAACGCGGAGTGCAGAGTGCCCTTGCGCAGCGCCTTGCGCAGCACATCGCCCGAGGGCACCGTGCCGTGCGTGAGAAAGGCTTCCATGGCCTCGTCGTCCTGCTCGAGACAGGTATCGACCAATTCCGTGCGGTACTTGGCGACATCGGCCAGGAGTTTTCGATCGCTCGGCATGGTGATGTGCAGTTTGTCCGCCAGATCCGGGGTGACCTCGAGGCTCCGCCAATGCGCGTCCTTGTCATCCGAGTCCCATACCAGCGCCTTCATCTCCACCAGATCGACCATGCCCTTGAAATTCTCTTCCGATCCGATCGGAATCTGCACCGGCAATGGGCGCGCGCCAAGGCGTTTCTTGATCATGTCCACGCAGCGCAAGAAATTCGCGCCGCTGCGGTCCATCTTGTTGACGTAGCAAATGCGCGGCACACCATAATTATCGGCCAGGCGCCAATTGGTCTCCGATTGCGGCTCCACACCGGCCACTCCGTCGAAAACGACGACGGCGCCGTCCAGAACGCGAAGAGACCGATTGACCTCGATTGTGAAATCGACGTGTCCCGGGGTATCGATGAGATTGATTTTCTTGTCGCGCCAGAAAGCGGACACGGCCGCGCTTTGAATCGTGATGCCGCGTTTCTGTTCCTGCTCGAGATAGTCGGTGGTCGTCGAGGTTTTCAAATCCTTGGTATCGTGAATGTCGATGATGGTGTGCTTGCGCCCCGTGTAGTACAGGATGCGCTCGGTCGTCGTCGTCTTGCCCGCGTCGACGTGGGCGATGATGCCGATATTGCGAATATCGGAAAGTGGCGTTGTGCGCATAGCAAGGTTCCGTAAATGTGACAAAGGGGCCGGTAGGCCCGGCGTCAAAACCGCATAGTCTGACACGCTGCCAGATGCGTGTCGAAGGATTCGGGATTGATGCGCCGATTGAGCCTTAAGGCTGGAGGCCGAAATAGGCCTTGCAGGCGCTATTTGACGCTATATCCACGGCCTTCGAGACACGCCGCCTGGGCTCGAAAGTAATCCGAACGCTTGGCCGCAGCGGTCGGCCCCGCCACCTGTGTGGGGTCGAACCCCGTTTGAGCGGCGGCCCAACGATGGCACTCGAACTTGTCCTTCCCCTGTTGCTCTGGGTTCTGACCGTTCTTGGGATACACAATGAACTCCGATGCGCCCGCCGGCTGCCCCTCGGCCTGACCTTGCAGCTCGGGCGGCGGACTTACCGTTTCGTATTGGTTGACTGTGCCGTTCCAACGATAGTAGGTGCTGTCAGCGTAATAGTAGGGAACGCCCTCCCACCAAAGGGTCGAGTAATACAAAGGCAGGGTGGCAAAATACAAGCCCAACCCGAGGCCGCCCCAGCCCCAGGGTCCGTAAAAGCCGTAACCGCCCCGCCAGCCGTAGCCCCCTCGCCAGCCGTAACCTCCGCGATACCCGCCGTAGCCTCCGCGATAGCCGCCGTAGTGACCGCTGAAACCGCCGTGGCCTACCGCAGCCCCCGCGTGGCCGCCGCCCGCATGCTGCGCGGAGGCAGGCGAAATCACCGCCAGTGCCGCGATCAGGCCGCAGAGAATGAGAAACGGCGAACGAAGCGTTGTGTGTTTTTTCATGACTCACCAAATGTCTGTGTCTGCGCGTATTCGATGGCCCCGATTGTATAAGACTCCGCCGTTTCCGGGCAGTTCAAAAAATGGCCGCACGTATCACTTTAGATATGCGGCTGCGCGACATCGCAAACCATGGAGACACCGCTCTCGCCGCGGGATGCGACAGAGTCACACCGCGCCTCCGTAGAATACACGCGGCATGAACACACACCATCCGGCGTCCCATCCCTCATCGGCCGCAAGGCGGCGCGGCATATTGCTTGCGATTTTCGGTGCGATATCGTTCTCCGGCAAGGCGATTATTGTCAAATTGGCATATCGCTACGGAGTCGACGCGGTCACGTTGATCATGTACCGCATGTTGTTCGCACTACCCCTGTTTCTGCTCCTGGCTTGGTGGTCGGGACGAGGAAAACCCCCGCTCACGTGGCGCGATGCGCGGGCGGTGGCTGGTCTCGGCTTTTGCGGCTACTACCTGTCGAGTTTTCTCGACTTTGCGGGATTGCGCTATATCAGCGCGAGTTTGGAGCGCCTCATTCTCTACCTCAATCCTACACTGGTGCTGGGACTGGGTGTTTTTCTATTCAGGCGCAAAGTTACGCGCAGCCAGATTATCGCGCTCGCGGTGAGCTATGCCGGCGTCCTGTGCGTGTTCGGCAAGGAAGTGACGCTTCAAGGTGCGAATGTACCCCTCGGCGCAACCCTCGTGTTCGGCAGCGCCGTCAGCTATGCGGTATATCTGGCCTACAGCGGCGAGGAAGTAAAGCGCCTCGGGGCGCTGCGCCTCACGGGTCTTGCGACCAGCGTGGCATGCATTATTTGCATCGCGCAGTTCTTCGTTTTGAGACCGTACAGCGCCATGGCAGTGGCACCTCAAGTGCTGTGGCTCTCGGCGTTGAACGCGACCGCATGCACCTTTGCGCCCGTTCTCATGGTGATGATGGCGATCGAGCGGATCGGCGCTTCGCTGACCGCGCAGACCGGTGCGATCGGTCCGCTCTCCACGATCCTGATGGCGGTCATCCTGCTGGGAGAGCCATTCACCGCGTGGGCGGCGGCGGGTACCGTCCTCGTCATTGCAGGGATTTGGCTTCTCCCCAGGCAGCCGGCCATAAGCTCCGCGAAGGAGCCAGTCTGAGTAACCGCGTGAGCCGCGCGCATGCCGAACTGTTCCCGCGAGCGAAAACCCGGCACACTGCTCTCCCGTTTTCGGCAAAACAAATATCGAGACTCCTTGCATGCGTGCACTGCTCATCGTACTGGCCCTCGCGGCAGCTCTTCCGCCCATCGCCCTCGGCCAGCCGGCACTACCCGCCGCCAAGCCGGAAACTGTCGGCATGTCGAGCGAACGGCTCGCCCGGCTCGGGGATGGCATGAAGAGCCTGGTGCAGCAGGGCCGGCTCGCCGGCGTCGTGACCTTGGTCGCGCGTCACGGCAAGGTGGTCGAGTTCGAGGCGGCCGGAAAGCGGGACATTGCCGCCGATCTGCCGATGCAAAAGGACAGCATTTTTCGCATTTATTCGATGAGCAAGCCGATTACCGGCGTCGCCATGATGATGCTTTTCGAAGAGGGAAAGTGGCAGCTCAACGATCCGGTCGCAAAATATATTCCGGAGTTTGCCGACCTTAGGGTGTACGGCACGGATGCGAGCGGCAGCATGGTACTGAAGGATCAGACTCATGCGCTGACCATGCGCGAACTCATGTCGCATACCGGCGGATTTACGTATGGATACTTCAGCAACACGCCGGTCGACAAATTACAGCGCGAAGCGGATGTCCTCAACATCAACAACACGCCGGAGGAGTTCATCAAGCGCGTTGCAAAGCTGCCCCTGAATGCGCAGCCCGGCAGCGAATGGCACTACAGCATTTCCACGGATATTCAGGGCTACATCGTACAAAAACTCTCGGGCATGCCCTTCGAGGAATTTCTGGAGAAGCGCATTTTCAAGCCGCTAAACATGGCCGACACCGGCTTTTTCGTCCCGGCCGGAAAACTCAAGCGCTTGGCCGAGTTTTATGAGTACGACAAAGACGGCGGCTTGGCGATGGCGCGAAGCGCCATCAATCACGACTTCGCGGCAAGACCCACGTTCTCCTCCGGCGGCGGCGGCTTGGTTTCGACCGCAGCGGATTACCTGCGTTTCTGCCAGATGCTGCTGAACGGCGGCAAACTGGACGGGGTGCGGCTGCTCTCGCCACGCACCGTGGAACTGATGCGCACCAATGTGCTGTCTCCCGGCATGACTACATTGTCGCCCGGCGCGGGATTCGGATTGGACTTCGCGGTTTACACCGATGTCATCGCCGCCGGCGGTTACTACGGCAAGGGCACATTCTATTGGGGCGGCGCCGCCGGTACCTGGTTCTGGATCGATCCAACCGACGATTTGATCGTCATCGGCATGATTCAGCAAATCGCAGGCACCGGCGCGGCCGCCGTCGCAGGCGTTCCAGACGTGCGCGGTTTATCGCGTGCCTTTGTCTATCAAGCGATTGTGGATTGAGCCTTCAACTGTGCTGCCAGCTTATCGCTCTGCTCGTTGAAGCGTTTATATGCAGGACGCTGCGCGAGCAGACCGACGTAGCCCTGAAATGCCGGCCGCGGCTCCAAACTCTTCGTCATCATTCCAAAGGCGAGCTGGGACCCGACGTACACATCGACCGCACTGAAGCGGTTCCCCAGAATGTACGGACCCGGAGTGAGCGCTTTTTCGACGGCGTGCACCACATCGTCGTAATTTCCGTACCCGAGCGCCGTGGGTCTGTCCACCGGCGGCCGCGAAAACATCCGGTCGATCAACGCGGAGTCCATGCAACCCTGGCCAAAGAACATCCACCGCAGATAAGTCCCGCGCGCGGGATCGTCAAATGACGGAGCAAGCTTGGCCGCGGGAAAGGCGTCCCCGAGATAGGTGATAATGGCTCCGCATTCGGTAATGACCGTGCCTCGGTGCACGATGGCCGGCAGTTTGCCCATGGGGTTCACTGCCAAAAATTCAGGCCTTTTGTTCTCGCGTTTGTCGAAACTCAGCAGCTCCATCCTGTAGGGCGCACCGGCTTCTTCCAGCATCCAATGCACCATGCGTCCGCGCGACATCGGATTGTGATAAAAAACGATTTCCTCGCTCATTTGAACTCCCTCTTATAAATTTTGCACCGGTCCGAAACATCGGATAGTTTGTCGCGTTCGGAACTACCTTAAATCAAGCGGAAGGGATTCGTAAAGAAATGAATCGGCGCGACTTTCTGCTGGCAACCACGGCTGCCGCACTTGCAGTCCCCAAAATCGCCGCGGGCGCCAAGCCTCCGGCGGTTTTGGACCTGACGCTGCCGGATATCGCCGCAGCGTGCGCCGACGGCCGATTGACGTCGCGGCAGCTGACCCAAATCTACCTCGACCGCATCAGCGCGCTCGACCACCATGGCCCGCAATTGGGCGCGGTGCTTGAAACCAATCCGCACGCGCTCGACATCGCCGCCGAACTCGACCGAGAACGGCGCAGTCATGGGCCGCGCGGACCTCTTCACGGCGTGCCGGTTCTGATCAAGGACAATGTCGAGACGCAAGACCGCATGATGACGACCGCGGGGTCGCTGGCACTCGAAGGCTGGTACGCACCCAAGGACGCGCCGCTGGTGGCGCGCCTGCGCGCCGCCGGCGCCGTGATCCTCGGCAAGACCAACTTGAGCGAGTGGGCGAACTTTCGGTCCGCTCATTCCTTGAGTGGCTGGAGCGGCAGAGGCGGTCAGACCCGCAATCCTTATGCGCTCGATCGGACGCCGTCCGGATCGAGTTCCGGATCGGCGGTCGCGGTGTCTGCGAACCTCTGCGCCGTTGCGGTGGGCACGGAGACGGACGGCTCGATCGTGAGCCCCGCGTCGATCAACGGCATCGTCGGGTTGAAACCCACGGTCGGACTCGTCAGTCGCAGCGGGGTCGTACCGATATCGCACAGTCAAGACACCGCCGGGCCTCTCGCGAGGAGTGTGCGCGATGCCGCCATACTTTTCGGTTCGATGGCGGGCCCGGATGCCGCCGATCCGGCGAGCGAGGCGGTTGGGGACCGGTTCGAAGCCAACTATGAGCGCTTTCTCGACCCCGACGGCTTGCGCAGCGCACGGCTCGGAGTCGCGCGCCGCTTCTTCGCCGAAAACGCGCCCCTCAATGGCTTTCTGGACAATTGCATTGCGGCGCTCGTTCGCGCCGGCGCAATCGTGGTCGATCCTGCGGATTTACCCATGCACGACACGGCGGCGGCGGAGCAGGAGGTCTTGCTGTACGAATTCAAGGCCGGCCTGAATACGTATCTTGCACGATTGCCCGGCCAATTCCCGGTTCGATCGCTCGCGGACTTGATCCGCTTCAACGAGGCGCAAGCGAGCCGGGAACTGCGGCTGTTCGACCAGGAACTGCTGCGGCAGGCACAGGCCAAAGGCAGCCTGGATGAGGCGGCCTACCGGGATGCGCGCTCGGCCTGCCTGACGGCGACGCGCAGCGGCGGCATCGACGCAGCGCTCGGCGAGCATGGCCTCGACGCCATCGTGACATTGACTTCGGGCCCCGCCTGGCTGATCGACTCCGTGAACGGCGATTCCGATACCGGCGG
>Ga0209736_1000131_pt1 | contig 23460 bp, 17 predicted proteins | sample BlaSpr_A8_Ref_M3_FD_187992 | JGI IMG/M metagenome (GOLD analysis project Ga0209736, IMG submission 187992) | Forest soil microbial communities from Thunder Bay, Ontario, Canada - Black Spruce, Ontario site 2_A8_Ref_M3 (SPAdes) (version 2) | ecosystem: Environmental > Terrestrial > Soil > Boreal...
GAACTCGAAAACGGTGATCAACGCCAGCTTCGGAGTTTTCTATGACCAGTTCCGCACCGGCGTTGCGCGAGACATTCCCGGGTTCGGAGGAGCGGGGATCGAGCGAGAACGGCTGCTATCTTTCCCACGGTTGTTCTACGGGAATCCGACGACCCTGACGAGTATTTTCCAGACGCTTGGCCGGCCGACAGTATGCGTTGCCAATGCGATGACCGAGGCACAGGTGAAAGCGGCAGGAGCGACATGCCCCAACGGCCTGGGCACGACGCTATTCGGTATCGACTACCTGAACAGCGTGGTTGCTCCTGGGCACGCGCCGATTCCGGCAAACGTCAACGTGAATCTGGCGAACATCCAACAACTGAGCGGATTCACGCCCGATCAGTTCCTGCAGGCGGCGGATGCCGCGGTGGCAAATCTCACCGGAACCAACAAGACGTTAACTGTTCCCGCGAACTACTGGTCATGGGATCCATTCGGGAATCTGACCACCATCGGCGGGATTAACGGTACCGGTTTCCAGGTTCCAGTTACCGTTGATCCGAACTTTAAGGTGCCGTACACGCTGAACTATCACGTGGGTGTGCAGCGTGAGATTGCGCCGGATATGGCGATTACCTTCGACTACTACCACAAAAATATTGACCACATCCTGACAGTGCGGGCGACGAATCTTGCGTTTGAAGCACGCGTTCCAACATTTGGGAATGAATTGGTTCCGGGGACCGGATCAAGAAGAATCGAAAGCTACGGGCCGTGGGGGCAAGGAACTTACGACGGCTTCACGCTGGGTTTCCAGAAAAGGATGTCTCACCATTTTGCGGTGCAGGCGAGCTACACGTACGCGCATGCGATCGACAACGTGATCAACTCGACGCTGGCCAGCGAGATCCAGACCGGCGAAGGCGTGAACTTCCTGGCGATCAACGGACTGACGGACAGCTTCGTGGGGACGCCGCCGGTGGTTACGGATCCGGGTGATCCCTCGATTAAGTGTCCGTCGAATACGAACGCAACGCATTCCTTTATTGCGTGCAACGGAAACCCAGTGCCGCAAGCAGGGAAATTCTATAACGGAGCGAATCTGGACAAGGGACCGTCGGATCTGGCGTTGAATCACACGTTCCTGATTCACGGGATTTACCAACTGCCGTGGAAAGTGGAAGTATCCGGAATCTTCCGGGCGCAGAGCGGCTTCCATTACAGCACCTCGCCGTCGGACGGCGGGAAGGATGTTGACGGAGACGGCCTGGTGAACGGCCTTGATTTTCTAATTGGCCGGAACCGGTCGACTGCACCCGCATTCGTGAATATGGATATGCGTATCGCGAAGCGGTTTAACTTCGGAGAGCGCGTGAAGGCGCAGGTGCTTTTCGAATTCTTCAACTTGTTTAACCGAGCAAATTCCGCAGCCGTGCAGGGGCTTATAGGCGGCGATCCATCGGTAGGATCGACCTTGCAGTATCTGCCGGGCCGGGAAGGCCAGGTAGGTTTCCGCTTGGAGTTCTAACTGATGTGGGCGAAACCAGGCGCCCGATATTAACGCGGTGGTTCGGCGGAGTTTCGCGAGAGCGAGACTCCGCCGTTTGCTTGGCGGGTGGCATGGGGTTGTCTGGGCCGATAAGGAATCGGCCAGGCTGGCCAGCGGATTCGTTGGCAGGTAGGTTGAGATCGAAGGTCCGCTTCAGAAAGCGGAGCCTACAACGGCTTTGGAGGAACAGTGATGCTTAGAGTTGCGAAGGCGAGTTTGTTCGCTGGGTTGCTGTGCCTGTTGTGTTGTGTGGTCGCGCTGGGGCAGACGGCAGCAGCGGAAGCGGAGTATGACGTTGTGATACGCGGGGGACGAGTGCTGGATGGGGCGGGGAATCCGTGCATATTTGCGGATGTGGCGATCAAGGATGGGCGGTACGTGAAGATTGGGAAGATTGCGGGGCGGGGCAAGACGGAGATCGATGCGCTAGGGAGGTATGTGTCGCCGGGTTGGATCGACATGATGGATCAATCGGGGCGCGTGCTGCCGAAGAACGGGCTGGCGGAAAACAAGTTGATGGAAGGGGTCACGACGGCGATTGCTGGCGAGGGTGGGACGCCGGTGCCGGTGGAGCAATTGCGCGAGTATTGGGCGACGCTGGAGAAGCAAGGAATCAGCTTGAACTTTGGGACGTATTTCTCGGAGATTCAAGCGCGCATCGAGGTGCTGAAGTTCGACAATCGTGATCCGAACGACGAAGAGCTCGGCAGGATGAAAGCGATGATGGAAACAGCCATGCTGAACGGCGCGATGGGCATGACGACAGCGCTGATTTATCCGCCGAGCAGTTATGCGAAGACACCAGAATTGGTTGAGATGGCGAGAGTGGCGGGGAAGTACGGGGGGATCTATGCGAGCCATATGCGCGGCGAAGGGAAGGAACTGGTCCAAGCGGTGGATGAATTGATTGAGATTGCGGAGAAGGGTGGACTGCCGGGTGAAGTGTTTCATTTCAAGGCGGCGTACAGTCCGGGATGGGGCAAATTGATGGGAGAGGCGGGAAAGCATATCGAGGCGGCGAGGGCGCGTGGTGTGGATGTGGCGGCGGATTTGTATGTGTACACGGCGGGAGGGACTGGGCTGGAGGCTACGATTCCTTCTTGGGCACACGAAGGCGGCGATGAGGCGCTGCTGAAGCGGCTGGCTGATCCAGCGATTCGCGTGCGGTTGAAGAAGGAGCAGACGACGGGATCGCCGGGGTGGTGGAACATTATTGAAGCGGCGGGCGGATGGAAGGGCGTGGTGCTGGTGAACGCGCAGAATCCGGACAATGCGAAGTATGAGCAGCGGAGCATTGCGGATATCGCGAAGGAGATGAAGAAGGATCCGGCGGACGTGGCGTTTGACTTTGTGGCGCAGGCGAAAACCGGGCGAGTGCTGGCGATTTATCACATGATGAGCGAACAGGACATCGAGACGGCGCTGAAATTTCCATGGACGAGCATTGGGAGCGATGCTGGGACGGCGGAAAAGTTGGGCGGAGACGATGCGCTGGGGTTGCCGCATCCGCGGAGCTATGGAAACTTTCCGCGGGTGATTGCGCGGTATGTGCGGGAGAAGCACACGCTGAAGCTGGAAGATGCGATCCGGAAGATGACGTCTTGGCCGGCGACGCGGATGCGGATTATGGACCGCGGATTGATTCGCGAAGGAATGTGGGCGGATGCGGTGGTGTTTGATTACGAGAAGATTCAGGATCGCTCGACGTATGAGCAGCCGGACTTGACGCCGGAGGGGATCGACTACGTGGTGGTGAATGGGCAGGTGGTGGTGGACCACGGGAAGCATACGGGCGCGCGGCCGGGGAAGGTGTTGTACGGGCCGGGGTACAAGAAATAGCCCACCAAGTATTTTTTCGAGTGTGCCAGCGGATTCTGGGCAAAGGTCCCGGTCTCCTGGACGAGCGCGATAGCAAGGTTCGGCCGCCCTAAAAGGACGGCCTCTACAACGAGTTTCACAACGGGGCAAATCGCGATGTGCAGAGAATTGCGCGGGGGTGTATTCTAGTTTTGTTGGTGGATGAAGACGTTTTTGCGTGAGGTTGCGAATGGCGGCGACAGAATCGAAGGTTGGGGCGCGGTTGGCGGCGCAGGCTGGGGCGCAGGTGGAAGGCGTAATGCAGGGCGAAGTGCAAGGTGTAGACCAAAGCGTAGACCAAAGTGCAGTGCGGGGGCCGGGGCAGGATATGGAACATGAGGCGGTGGTGCAGGCGGTGCATCGGATCGAGGATGTAGAGATTCAGGAGTGGCTGGAGTCGCTAGACTCAGTGCTGGAGTCGAGCGGGCCGGAAGTGGCGGCGGAAATTCTGGAGCGGCTGCGCGCGCATGCGACAGTGGCGGGAATCGATCTGCCGTTTACGGCGAACACGCCGTATGCGAATACGGTGCCGGCGCGGCTGGAGCCGCTGTTCCCGGGCGATCAGGAGCTGGAGCGGCGGATCAAGAGCTTGATCCGGTGGAATGCGCTGGCGATGGTGGTACGCGCGAACCGGGTGGAGCACAACATCGGCGGGCACATTTCGACCTATGCTTCGGCGGCGACTTTGTATGAAGTGGGATTCAATCATTTCTTTCGCGCGCGGACGGAAGAGTTCGAGGGCGATACGGTTTATTTCCAGGGACATGCTTCGCCGGGAATTTATGCGCGTGCGTTCTTGGAAGGGCGATTGAGTCTGCAGCAGCTGGAAAATTTCCGGCGGGAGCTGAAGCCGGGCGGGGGATTGTCTTCGTATCCGCATCCGTGGCTGATGCCGGAGTTCTGGGAATTTCCTACGGTGTCGATGGGACTGAGTCCGCTGATGGCGATTTACCAGGCGCGGTACAACCGCTATCTGGAGAATCGCGGAATGAAGGCGGCGACGGATGCGAAAGTGTGGGCGTTCCTGGGCGACGGCGAGACGGACGAGCCGGAATCGCTGGGCGCGATTACGCTGGCGTCGCGCGAGAAGCTGGACAATTTGATTTTTGTGGTGAATTGCAATTTGCAGCGGCTGGATGGGCCGGTGCGCGGGAACGGGCAGATCATTCAGGAGCTAGAATCGGCGTTTCGCGGCGCGCGGTGGAACGTTATCAAGGTGCTATGGGGCAGCGAGTGGGATCCGATTCTGGAGCGCGACACGGAAGGGCTGCTCGTGAAGCGTATGGGCGAGCTGGTGGACGGAGAGTATCAGAAGCTGGTGGTGTCTTCGGGCGCGTATGTGCGGGAACATTTCTTTGGGAGCGACCCGCGGCTGTTGGCGCTGGTCGAGCCGCTGCCGGATGAAGCGTTGCGGCGGCTGCGATTGGGCGGGCATGATCCGCGGAAGGTGTACGCGGCGTACAAAGCGGCGGTGGAGCATAAGGGCGGGCCGACGGTGATTTTGGCGCGCACGATTAAAGGATATGGATTGGGGGAGGCGGGCGAAGGGAAGAACGTCACGCACCAGCAGAAAAAATTGAATGAGGATGAGTTGCGGGAGTTTCGTTCGCGATTTGGGATTCCGCTGAATGACAGCGATTGCGTGGAAGTGCCGTTCTACCGGCCGGCGGAAGACAGTATCGAGATTCAGTATTTGCGGGCGCGGCGCGAGGCGCTGGGCGGGTATGTGCCGAAGCGAAGCGTGCGTTCGAAGCCGCTGGTGCTGGAGCACGATGATCTGTGGAAGGAATTTTTCGAAGGCAGCGACGGGCGGGAAGTTTCCACGACGATGGCGTTCGTGCAAATGCTGCGGAAGATGCTGAAGGATGCGGAGATCGGGAAGCTGGTGGTACCGATCGTGCCGGATGAGGCGCGGACGTTTGGCATGGAGTCGCTGTTCCGCACGGTGGGAATTTATTCGAGCGTGGGGCAGCGGTATGAGCCGGTGGATGTGAACACGCTGCTGTATTACAAGGAAGCGAAAGACGGACAGATTTTGGAAGAGGGAATTACGGAAGCGGGGTCGATGGCGTCGTTCATCGCGGCGGGCTCGGCCTATGCTACGCATGGGATCAATACCATTCCGTTTTTCATTTATTACTCGATGTTTGGATTCCAGCGCATCGCGGACTTTATCTGGGCGGCGGCGGATATGCGGGTGCGCGGATTCTTGCTGGGCGGAACGTCGGGGCGCACTACGCTTGCGGGCGAGGGATTGCAGCATCAGGACGGGAACAGCCATGTGCTGGCACTGCCGGTGCCGAATTTGAAGGCGTACGATCCGGCGTACGCGTACGAGATGGCGGTGATTATCCAGGATGGGATTCGGCGGATGTACAAGGACGGCGAGAATCTCTTCTATTACATTACGGTGATGAATGAGCCGTACGCGATGCCGGCGATGCAGGGTGATGTGCGCGAGGGAATTTTACGCGGGATGTACCGGGTCCGGGAATCGCAGAACAAGAAGGCGAAATTGCGGGCGCAGCTTTTTGGGAGCGGCGCGATTTTGAATGAAGCGCTGCGAGCGCAGGAAATTCTGGATACGAAGTACGGCGTGGCGGCGGATGTGTGGAGCGTGACGAGTTACAAGGAACTGTACAACGACGGGATCGAGGCGGAGCGGTGGAACCGGCTGCATGCGGGCGAAAAGCCGCGGGTGCCGTATGTGACGCAGTGTTTGGCGAATGCGCCGGGAGTACTGGTGGCGGCTTCGGATTATTTGAAGACGCTGCCGAACATGCTGGCGAAGTGGATGCCGCGGAGGCTGGCCTCGCTGGGTACGGATGGATTTGGACGCAGCGAAGGGCGTGCGTCGCTGCGGGATTTCTTCGAAGTGGATGCGAAATTCATCACGCTGGCTACGCTGCATGAGTTGTTTTCAGACGGGAAGGTCGAGCGATCCGTGCTGGACAAGGCGATGAAGGATTTGGGGATTAACGGGGACAAGCCGAATCCGGTGACTTCGTAGCAGCGCGTGGCTGCTCAAAGATAATCACGAAGCTGACTGCAGGATTTCCGCGGGTTTGATGCGGCCGGTGGCGAGTTGCGCAACGAGCTGCGCGTTGGCCGCGAGGAAGTCGTAGTCGGCGAGTTCGCGCGGCAGGACCCAGGCGATTTTCTCGAAGGCTTGTGGCTTGGGTTCGGCTTGGGCGATCTTTGCGGCGAAAAAGCGGATCTCGAGTTCTTCAGGCTTGTCGGCGTATTGATGTCGGACGCGGCCGATTTCGACGGCTTGTTCGAGCGTGACGCCTAGTTCTTCGCGGAGTTCGCGTGCCAGCGCGCCTTCCGGTGTTTCTCTCTTTTCGATTTTTCCGCCTGGGAATTCCCACTTCAGAGGAGAGGTGTCGTTTCTGCGGCGCTGGCCGATGAGCAGGCGGCGATCTTCGCGCTCGATGACGGCAGCGACGACAACAATCATGTTGATGCACGCACTTTGTGGATGAGCTTCGCCAATGCCTTCGCGCCTGCCACGAGGGGCGGGCCGGGCGTGTTCAATAGTTCGTCGCTGATGATATGGACGCGGCGGTTGCGGATCGCGGCGACATCTTTCCAGGCTGCAACCTTGTAAGCCGTGTGTGCCTTGGCTCTTGTACCAGTGGCGGCCCAGGCGAGGACGATGACTTCGGGAGCCGCCGCGGCGACTTGCTCGTCGGTGACGGTGCAACCCGAGGGCAGCACCATTTCTGCGCCGGCGATGCGGACGAGCTCGGCGACCCAAGGAGGGGAACTCATGCGCGGGTTGGACCACGCTTCGCAGTAGACGCGCATGCGGCGTTTGTTGGCGCGTGAGCGCTTTGCGATGGCGGCGAAATCGCGGCGCATTCGGCGGATGAGGCGCCCGGCTGCTACTGCGCGATTCACAAGGCCGCCGAGGATGCCGATGTCGTTCTCAATGTCGGCTAGTGAGCGCGGATTCATGGCCAGGAAATTCAGGGGCTGGTCGAGGAGCTTGGCGACGGTTTCTTGTTTGTACGGGACGGAGCCGATGACGAGAGTTGGGCGGAGACGCAGGATTTCGTCGACTGAGTTCATGTGCCAGCAGTCGCCGAGTTTGGGGAGGCCGTTGACAGGAGCTACGTCGGCGCACCATTTTGTTACGCCGACGAGGGTGCGCTTTGCGCCGATGGCGCAGAGGATGGACGTTACGCTGGGGGCCAGCGAGACGATACGTGGCGAGGGAACGGTTGATGCGGGCATCGTCACGAGTTTAGCAGAGGCCGCGCAGCGGACGGGGCTCGGCGAAAGAAACGGCTTGATCCTTCGCGTAGATCGTGGATGGAAGAAAAGCGGCAGCAAGGCTGCCGCACTCCAAAGTTATTTCTTGTCGTAGATATCGACTGGCCGCGTGTCGTTGCGGAGTTGATCGAGGTTGATCCAGTAGTTGGCGCCGAAAGGCTTCTTCTCGGGCCAGATTTCGTCGAGGGTGTCGGCGTCGTAGAGCGTGCCGGCCTTCATGACCATGGCGATGTTCGCGGTGTTGTGAATGTCGTCGAGCGGATTGGCGTTGAGGATCATGAGGTCGGCGAGCTTGCCTACCTCAAGAGAGCCGAGATCCTTGTCCGCGCCGAGAAAGTGAGCGCCGTGAACGCTGGCGACTTCCAGAGCACCCATGTTGCCGAGTGCGGGAGCGAGCATCCACACTTCCCAGTGCGAGCCGATGCCGTGTGCCTGGCCATGCGAGCCGATGGCACCATAGCCGCCGTTGGCGATGATATCCGCGAGTCCCTGGGCTTGAACGCCGAAGTGATAATCGGTGAGCGGGCGCATCCAGCGGCGGCGCAGATGCGGCATAAGCTGGCGCCAGGGAGTCCAGCGCTGGAGCTTGGCGTCTTTCCAGACGTCGCTGATTTGATCGAAGTATTCTTCGTTCCAGGGAGCGGTGCCGCCGACGGTGAATGTGGGCGAATAGACGGTGTGCGCCTGGCCGAAGAATTTCGCCACGTCGCCATAGAGGGGAACGTAGGGCGTTGGGTGCTCGAAGCCGGTCTGGCCGTCCATGAGCATGCTGATCTTGTGCAGCAGGTCGCTGGAACCTTCGCCGGTCACACGAAGATGCTGCTTGCGGGCGATTTCGGTGATCCACTGGCGCTGCTCGCGATCGGGCTGGAGATATTGCTTTAGAGCGACGGTGCCGTACGAAGCCAGCCGCGTGATCTCATGCTCTGCGACTTCATAACTGGTGAGTTCGTTGTGGTTCGGACCGCTCCCGGTATGCAGAGGCGTGGCGGTGGAGAAGGTGCGAGGGCCGATGGCGCTGCCGGCTTCGATCATCTCCGCGATGGGGAAGACTTCCTCGGACCAGGTTGCGGGATCGAGAGTGGTGGTAACTCCGTAAGCGAGATAAATCGCGGATTCGAAATTGCGTGTCGGGGTGATGCCGGCCGACTCACGGTGATGATGCGCGTGCATATCGACCCACCCAGGAATGATGGTCTTGCCTGTAGCGTCGATGATTTGGCTCACTCCAGAGGTTGGGCAGGTACCGACGCAGGCGATGCGCCCATTCTTGGTGACGATGGTGCCGGAATCGATGACCTGCTTTTTCGCGAGGGTGATGATGCGAGCGTTGGTGAGTGCGATAGTGCCTTGCGGCAGAGCGCGCGGGACGCTGAGATGAATTTCGGTGGTGTCAGTTTTTCCGGTGTCGGTGTGATAGACAAAGTATTTGCTGGCGTTCCCGTACTCGATGGCCGCGGCATCGCGCCAGCGCGGATACATACCGCCGTCAAGGCTGGCCGGTTTGATCGTGAACGCCGGCGTTTTACGATCGAAGTGAATACCTTCCTGGCCGGTGGCGCCCAGGGGCAGCGGCGCGACGTAAATGTTGTCTCCTTCCTGATAGGCGATTTCCTGAGCGTCCGGCGACACTTGAACGAGGGTGGCGTTGGGAAATGTCGCATGGACACGCCGGTCGGAGCCGTCTTTCTGCACGGATACGAGATCGGTGACGCTCTTCGCGTTGAAGGGGCTGTCACCTTTTTCGACGCGGTGCTCGATGAAATAGATGCGGCCGTCCGGGCCGAACTGCGGGCGCGCGCCGGGCCCTTCCAGGCCGCTGACGCGGACAACCGTCTGCGCGTCGCCACCGCTTGCAGATTGCAAGACGATGTCGTACCACTCGTTGCGAGCCCAATCGCGGCCGCGCAATGTCGCGCCAGAGCCGCGTGAGTAGGCCAGCGTGGTGCCCTCCGCACTCCAGGTAGGATTTAGATATTCGCCGGGACCTTTTGTTAGTTGTTTTGGGTCGCCGCCAGTGGCAGCAACGGTCCACAGCTGGCCGTGTTTGTCGTCGTCCCAACTGGTGAAGGCGATGGATTTTCCATCGGGCGACCACGCGGGAGAAAACTCGCCGGGAGCGAAAGAATCGGGCGTGAGGCGCTTGGGTTTGCCGCCGGGCAGATCCATGAGCCAGAGTTTGTGGATGGCTTGGAAGACGAGGTGCTTGCTGTCCGGCGAAGCGCTTTGCCAGCGGATGAATTTTACTTCGAAGGCATCGTCGCGAATGGGCAACGGCGAGTACGCCATTTCAGAGATGGTGCGGTGCACATGGGCGGTGAAGGGAATGGTGTCTACTTTTCCGCTGTCCACCCAAAGGCGGCGAAATTTTCCGCCTTGCGAAATCAGGATGGATTTGCCGTCGGCGCTCCAGACCATTCCGGGAAGGATGGTCATCTGGCGAGAAATTTCTTCGGATTCATCGAGTTCGATGGGATCCATGATCAAGCGTTCTTCTCCGGTCTGCAGGTCGCGGAGGCAGAGCGCGGTGCGCGGGCCGAAGACGTGGCCCTTGTAAGACTCGAGGCCGTCCGGAATGCGGCGGCCGAAGGCCACGAATCTGCCGTCGGGTGAAACTTCTGGAGCAACGCCACCGCCGCTGGTGCTCCGGTCTTGTTGCTCGGCTTGTCCGCCGGTAATTTCTTCGATCTTGCGGGTTTGCAGATTCATGCGGCGAAGCTGCGCGCAGCCAAGCATGGGGTCGGTGTGGCCAAAAGGAAGCGGCGAGCAAATTTGGACGTCGAAGTAGAGGTATTTTCCGTCGGCAGAAATGGAGTGCCAGCCGGGCGATTTATCGGCGGCTACCAACTCGATGCCGACGCCGCCGCTCTTGTGGTACATGGCCAAAGACCAGGAAAACGGGGAGCCCATATTGGGATGAGCGCCTTGGCGCTGCACAATAATGTAGTTTCCGTCGGGCGTCCAAACGGGGCTTAGAGCCCGCAGACTCTTGTCGGTGTAAACTGCGCGCGGATTCTTGCCGTCGGCGTCCATCAGCCAGAGATTGTTCTGGCCTTTGCGATCGCTGATGAAGGCGATGGTCTTGCCATCCGGTGAGTAGCGCGGCTGCATGTTGAGCGCGATGCCGGAGTCTTGCGTCAAGCATTCGGCCTTGCCGCCGCTGGCGGGCATGCGGTAGATGTGCCCGAGAAGATCGAAGACGATCGATTTTCCATCGGGCGACTGGCTGAGCGACATCCAGGTGCCTTCGTTGGTGTCGAAATCGATTTCGCGAGTCTGGCCGCGAGCTTTGGTGGTGTCCCACTCGGCGGGAGGTTTCTCTTGCGCGGCAAGTGCGGGGACCAGCCAGAGAACGAAGATGGCGAGCCGGCCCAGGGCGCGCACAGTGTTGCCTTGCGTGCATTTCATCGTGAATCTCCTCGCCGGCATGCGCTGCGAATCCGGCCGCGGCATCCGTGAGCGCGCTTGTATCACGGCGCAGTCCGCTCGCGCAAGCCTCGCGCTCATTTGTGTAACAAATGTTTCTTAAGCAATTTGACATCGTCGCGGGCCTATGGTGCACTCACGGGGAAGTTCACCGAGGTGATTGTCTATGTCCCGCAGTTTTGCCCGGCTGTCTCTGCTACTGCTGATTCCGGCGGGCGTTTGCGCCCAGTCTTCACCGAGTCAGACTCCCGATGCGAACGTGGTCAAGTTCCGCGCGACGCTCGAGAATGTGAAGTACGTGTATGGCGTGGCGCCGCCGGTGGCGCGTCTGAAGCCCGGCAACATTCTGGAAGCCAATTCGCTGGACTGCTTTGGCAATGCGATTCAGAAGCCCGGCGACAAGCTTTCATTAGTTGCAGGCGACAATCCACTGACCGGGCCGTTTTTTGTGGAAGGAGCGGAGCCTGGCGATACGCTGGCCGTGCACATCCTCGATTTGCAGGTCGATAGCAATCAAGGTGTGGGCGCATTCGCTCCGGGCTTCGGTGCGCTGAATCAAACGAACTACACGCCCATGCTGCACCAGGCGCTTCCAGAGAAGGTTTGGTTCTATGCCATCGATCATGCGGACAATACCGGAACCTTTCATGCGCTGGATTCGAATTTCAAAGTGAAAATTCCGTTACATCCGTTTCTCGGGTGCATCGGCGTCGCGCCGCCGAACGGCGAAGCGCGCAGCTCCATCGTTCCTGCTGAATTCGGCGGCAATATGGACGCTCCGGAGGTCTCCGCGGGCAACACGCTGTATCTTCCGGTGAGCGCGCCGGGCGCGTTGCTCTACTTTGGCGACGGGCATGCTGTGATGGGAGACGGCGAGATTGCGGGCACCGCGATCGAGGTTCCCATGCGCGCGCGGCTGCGCGTCGACGTGCTCAAGCGCAAGCAAACGCGCTGGCCGCGCTTCGAGAACGACGAGCGCATCATGGCGGCGGGAATCTACCGTCCGTTGGACGACGCGCTGCGCATCGCGTATACCGAACTGGTTGGCTGGATTCATTCGGACTATGGCCTCTCCGAGCTGGATGCCTATGAGCTGCTTTCGCAGGTCGGTCATGCGCATGTGACCGAAATGGTTGATCCGAACTACGTGGTTATCGCGTCGATTGAAAAGAAATATCTTCCGCCGAAGAGGGAAGCGGCGCACTAAGCGAATCGTCCGCGCGTCTTGCTGGTCACCGAAATGTTCAGCGCCGCCGTCTTAGATCACTTCGAGAATCCGCGAAACGCCGGAACGCTTGCGCATGCGACGGCGCGGGTGGAAGCCACGAATCCCGTGTGCGGAGACGTGCTGCAGCTCGCCGCGCGAATCGAAAATGGGCGCATCGCGGAAGTGCGCTTCTTGTGCCGCGGGTGTACCACCTCGATCGCGTGCGCATCGCTGCTGACCGAGAAGCTGCAAGGCGCCTTGCTGGAAGATGCCCGGTGCGTCACCGCTGAGTTGCTTTCCGGTGAACTGGGCGTGCTGCCCGCGGCAACGTTTCACGGCGCCCAGCTTGCCATGGACGCGCTGTACGCGCTTCTGCAGCAGGCGCGTCGCCGCTAGACGTTTCGATCTCGCAGCCTTTCAAACGCATCCGGATCATTCAGGTTAAGGATGCAGCCTTCTTCGTCGGTGGGCACCTCCTCGACGTCCGCTGCGTGCGCCCAGACGACCGCGCGCGCTCCTGTTTCCATCGGCGCGTTCAGCAACTCGCCATAAACCGCCGATGAAAAAATCACCGGATGGCCGCGCCGCCCTTGGTAGACGGGCAGCACGATGGGCTTGCCCGTGGCGGAAAACCGCTCGATCAAATCGTGTACCAGCGCGGCGCTGATCAAGGGATGATCGATCAGGCAGAGAAGCATGCCCTCCGTATTTTCCGGCAGGCTGCGCAGCGCCATGCGAATCGAGCTGAGCTGGCCGGCCTCCCAATCTTCGTTGATGACGATTTCATCGGCGTGCAGGTGCACCGCTCTGGCGATAGGTTCTGCATGCGCGCCCAGCACCACTCGGCGCACAGCGATCTTCGGATGGTGCGTGACCTCCAGCAAATGTTCCAGGAAGGGCCGCCCCTGGTAGGGAAGGAGCGCCTTCGGTGAGCCCATGCGGCTGGAAGCCCCGCCCGAAAGGATCACGGCAGCGAGCATGAGTCCTCGCTTTAGTCTTCGCCCGAAACGGACCGCACAGCCGGGCGTCCTTCGTACTGCAATTTCTTGTGCGCGGCGGCCGATGCGTTGCGCCGCACGGCGATCAGCTCCGCAACGATGCTGATGGCAATTTCTTCCGGCGAAAGCGCGCCGATTTCAAGCCCCATCGGGGCATACACGCGTTCGAATTCTTCGGGGCGATAGCCTTCTTTTTCGAGCGCTTTGTAGACGGACAGAACTTTGCGCTTGCTGCCGATCATGCCGATGTACCGCGCTTCGGTGCGCACCGCCCACGCCAGCACGCTCATGTCGTCCTTGTGTCCGCGCGTGACGATCACCAGATAGGTCGATGCGTTTGGCTGAATTTTCTCGAAGGCTTCTTCGTAGCTGATGTGAATTTCTTGCGCCGCGGGAAAGCGCTGCGCGTTGGCAAACGCCTCGCGATCGTCCACCACGCCGACTCCGAAGCCGGCGGCGCTCGCCGCTTTAGCTACCGCGGTCGAAACGTGGCCGCCGCCGAAGAGATACAGCATCGGCTGCGGCAGAATCGGCTCGACGAATATTTCGACGGTGCCGCCGCAGATCAATCCGTTGTCGTAGGTGGCTTCGTTGTTCAGGTTGAAAACCATTTTGCGCGGGGCCTCGTTTTGCATTACGTCTTTCGCTGCTGCCCAGACATCGGCTTCCACGCAGCCGCCCCCGATGGTTCCCGCGATCGTGCCGTCATCGCGAACCAGCATCCGCGAGCTCTCATAGCTCGGGATCGAGCCGTTCGTGTGCACGATGGTGGCGAGCGCACCGCGCCGCCCGGCCCGCCGCATCCTTACGATTTCTTCAAACAGGTCCATTCTGGCTCCCAAAAATTACGCTACGCCGCGCCGCCGGACATGTCAATTCTCGCCCGCTGGACACTTGCTGTGCGTCGCCGCTAGACTTCCGTTGGGATCTTCGACAACCACGAGGGTAAGCAGGGGACAAAGACGACATGAAGGCCATTCTCTTTCGGGCGCACGGCGGCCCTGAAGTTCTGGAGTACACCGACGCGCCTCAGCCGACGGTCGGCCACGGCGAGGTGCTGGTGCGCGTGCGGGCTTGCGCGCTCAATCACCTGGACATCTGGGTGCGGCTCGGCTTGCCGGGCGTGAATTTCCCGCTGCCGCACATTCCTGGCAGCGATATTGCCGGTGAGGTCGCGGAGATCGGCCCGGGCGTGACCACGGTGCGCGTGGGCCAGAAAGTGGTCCTCGCGCCGGGGGTCAGTTGCGGGAAATGCGCGGCTTGCGTCGCGGGACTCGACAATCGCTGCCGCCAGTTCACCAACCTCGGTTACCTGATCGATGGCGGCTGCGCCGAATTTGTGCGCGTGCCCGAAGTCAACTGCTTGCCTTATCCTGAGAATCTCTCGTTCGAAGAAGCCGCCTCCGTCCCGCTGGTTTTTCAGACCGCCTGGCACATGCTCGTCGGGCGCGCCGAGTTGCAGCCTGGCGAAGACGTTCTGGTCCTCGGAGCGGGAAGCGGCGTTGGCACTGCCGCGATTCAAATCGCCAAGTTCTTCGGTGCGCGCGTGATTGCCACGGCCGGCTCGGACGAAAAGCTAGCCAAAGCCAAAGCGCTTGGAGCCGACGAACTCATCAATCACAAAACCCAGAAAATCGGCGCAGAAGTGCGACGTATCACCGCCAAGCGCGGCGTCGATGTCGTCTTCGAGCACGTTGGCACCGCCACTTGGGATGACTCCATCGCCAGCCTCGCGCCTTGCGGCCGCCTGGTCACCTGCGGCGCCACCACGGGCTACGATGCCAAAATCGATCTGCGTTTTCTCTTTGTGCGCCAGCTTTCACTGCTCGGCTCGTACATGGGCACCAAATCCGAGCTGCACACGGTGATGAAACTCGTCGCCGCTGGTCGGCTCAAGCCCATCGTCGACCGCGTCTTCCCGCTCGCCGAAGCCGCCGCCGCTCACGCTTATCTCGAATCCAGCGCGCAGTTCGGCAAAGTTGTCCTGAAGGTCTAGTTCTCCCGCAAAATCTGATATTCTCGGGCGCGCGTAACGCTCGGAAATTCGAGAGTAAAACTCTATGGCCAGCTTTCAAGCACACCTTGCGGTTTGGATCGTCAAATGGCGCGTCAAACGCCGATTGAGGGGCGTCCGCGATTTTCGTCAGGCGCGCCACATTCTTCGCCCCGATCCGTACAAAGTTCCGTCCGCGATTCGCGTGACTTCCGCGCAAGTGGGCGGCATTCCTGGCGAATGGGTCGAAGGGCCAAAGGCTTCGGAACTGACGCTGCTCTATCTCCACGGGGGCGGCTATTTCGGATGTTCCGCCGCAAGCCACCGTCCGATCACCGTTTTTTTCGCCATGCAAGGTTTCCGCATCTTCGCGCCGGACTATCGCCTCGCCCCGGAAAATCCTTTTCCCGCTGCCGTCGACGACGCCACCTCTGCCTATCGCGCACTTCTTGCCGCGGGCCACTCTCCGCAGCGCATCGTCGTCGCGGGTGACTCCGCGGGCGGCGGCCTTGCGCTCTCTCTCATGCTCGCTCTTCGCGCTGCCGGCACGCCGCTTCCTGCCGCTGCCGCGCTCTTCTCTCCCTGGACCGATCTCGCGGCTACCGGCGATTCCGTCCGCACCAACGCCCGCCGCTGCGCCATGTTCAACGGTCCTGACATCGGCCCCACCGCGCGCTACTATCTCGGCAAAACGGACCCTCGCAATCCGCTTGCTTCGCCGCTCTATGCCGATCTCGCTGGACTCCCGCCGCTGCTCATTCATGTCGGAGCCGACGAAGTGCTCCGCGACGATTCCACACGTCTCGCCGAACGTGCCCGCGCCGCCCGCGTCCCTGTCGAAATAAAAATCTGGCCGGTTGTTCCGCACGCCTGGCAGCTCGCGGCCCAGCGTGTTCCCGAAGCCCGCCAATCTTTGCGAGAAACCTCCGCGTTTCTGCGCGCCCATACAGGTGCGCCCGAACCAGATACCACGAAGACGGCTCACGCATGACGCCGAACTCCGCGTCCGGTCCGAATTCTGAGAGCATCGCGGTCGACATCCTGATCATCGGCGCCGGCTTTTCCGGTCTGGGCATGGGCATCAAGCTTCGCGAAGCGGGCATGGACTCATTCCTGATCCTCGAGAAGAGCAGCGACATCGGCGGAACCTGGTGGGACAACCGCTATCCCGGCTGCGCTTGCGACATTCCTTCGCATCTCTATTCCTTCTCGTTCGAGCCATCCGCCGATTGGACGCGCATGTATCCGGGCCAGCAGGAAATCCACGACTACATGAAGCGCTGCGTCGAACGGCATGGACTAGCTCCGCACATCCGCCTCAACACCGCATTTCAAGACGCGTTCTGGGATGAAGCCGCTGGCTCTTGGCGCGTCACCACCGTCGACGGCACGCGCATCAATGCCCGCGTGCTCGTTTCCGGAATGGGCGCGCTGCACGTGCCAAGCTTTCCCAACATACCCGGCCTCGATCGCTTCGCCGGCCCGTCATTTCATTCGTCGGCTTGGAACCACGATGTCGATCTGGAGGGGAAGCGCGTCGCGGTAGTCGGCACCGGTGCCAGCGCCATTCAATTCGTGCCGCAAATCGCCAAGCGCGTCGGCAAGCTCTATCTTTTTCAGCGCACGCCCGCGTGGATCCTGCCGCGCATGGATTTCCCGTTGTCGGAAAAGTGGAGGAATCGCTTCCGCACTCTTCCGCTCCTGCGCTGGGCTTTTCGCCAATTGCTTTTCTGGCGCCAGGAGGTACGCGTCTTCGCCTTCGTGGGTAACCAGACGCTTCGCAGGTTGTTCGAGAGATTCGGCCGCGGCCACCTCGCCCAACAAATCCAGGATCCGAAGCTGCGCGCCGCCCTTGCACCAAACTATCAGCTCGGCTGCAAACGCATTCTGGTTTCCGACGATTTCTACCCGTCGCTGAATCGCTCGAATGTCGAGCTCGTCACCGATCCCATCGAGGAAGTCCGAGAGCACAGCGTCATCACCAAAGACGGCACCGAGCGCCCGGTCGACGTCTTGATTTACGGCACCGGCTTTCGCGCCACCGAACCGCTCATTGGCGCGCGCATCGTCGGTCGCAGCGGCGCGGAAATTCACGACGTCTGGCGACAGCGCATGAGCGCCTATCTCGGCATCACCGTCAACGACTTCCCCAATTTTTTCATCCTGCTCGGGCCCAACACCGGCCTCGGCCACAATTCCGTTGTCCTGATGATCGAAGCCCAGATTCGCTACGTGATGAACTGCCTGCAGCTTATGAATCGCAGCAAGCAGCGCGTGATGGAAGTTCGCCCGGAAGTGCAGCAAGATTTCGTCGAGGATATCTACCGCCGCATGCGCCGCACCGTCTGGCTCTCCGGCGGGTGCCACAGTTGGTACCAAGATCAGAAGACCGGCGAGGTCACCACGCTTTGGCCCGGCTCTGTCGTCTCCTACATTCGCCGCACTCGCTCCGTCTCTCCAGCGGACTACCAGCTATCCCACTGATCCGCGAATCCCCCGGAAACCGCGATTTGTGTCCGACCGTTCCCTATGCGAAAATGTCTCTGACGAGGCCTCATGAGCACATCTCTCGGCAAGCACGTCACGCTGACCAAGCCCGACGATTTCGGCAAGCTCCTTGAAGACGAAGGCATTATCTTCACCACGCTCGACAAAGCCGTGAACTGGGCGCGCAAAAGTTCAATTTGGCCTCTTGGCTTTGGTCTCGCCTGCTGCGCCATCGAGATGATGTCCATGGCCGCCGCGCGTTTTGACGTGGCCCGTTTCGGCGCCGAAGTGTTCCGCCCCTCGCCCCGCCAGGCCGACCTCATGATCGTTGCCGGCCGTCTTTCGCAGAAAATGGCTCCCGTCGTCCGCCAGCTTTACGATCAAATGCCCGAGCCCAAGTGGGTGATTTCCATGGGCGCCTGCGCCACATCCGGCGGCGTCTTCAACAATTACGCCATCGTGCAAGGCTGCAACCAGGTCATTCCCATCGATGTTTACGTGCCCGGCTGCCCGCCCCGCCCCGAGGCTCTTCTCTACTCGATTCTCCAGTTGCAAAAGAAAATCGACAGCGAAAAAGGTTCCTTCAAACGCGCTTTCAATTTGGATTGATCACCGTCGCGGTGTTCCCGGCCCATTGCAGAGCACTGCCCTCAGCGCTGTTTTCTCTTCGCACATAGCCCATCCCTATCACCGCTCCCAATGCGTGTGAAAAAGCGCTACGCGTCACTCGCCCAATCTCTTTCCCGTCAGCAAGCAGCGGCTCACCCGCGCCCGGCAATTCGCTGCCGGCAAACTTCATCAGCACCCGCACGCGGTTCACCTGCCCCCGCGACCTTACGCGCTCCACAATCTCCTGCCCCGTATAGCAGCCCTTCGTATAGCTGATGTGACTCTGCTCCAGCCCCGCTTCATGCGGAATCTGCTGCTCGCCAAAGTCATAGCCAAACCACGGAATCCCTTGCGCCAGCCGCCGCGCACTCAGCGCTTGGAAACCTATCGGCCCTCCGCCCTCGCGCCGCACCGCCGCCTCCAGCGCGCCCCACAGCTTCAACAAATCCCCACGCTCCGCCAAAAACTCCGCTACTGCCACACCGCCCGGTGACCGCTTCCCGAGCCTGCACCCGATGCCGTCAACCTTCGTCTCCGTCAAACTCAATTCGCCAAGCGCAGCCAACTCCAGCCCCGTGAGTTTCTTCACCACCTCCGCGGCTTTCGGCCCTTCCAGCGCCAGCGTCCCAAACCGCTCCGTCTCATCCGTCAGCGTAACGTCATCCATGATGATGTATTTATCCAGCCATTCGATCAGCCGCTGCCGGATCATCGCGTACGACACACAGAAAAGCCGATCCTCGAAAGCATACGTCTCAATTTCCGCAAGAATCCGCCCTTGCGGATTCAACAGCAGCGACACGCTCCCCGCACCCGCCTCCAAGTCCTTAACATTGTTCGTCAGGATCGCATTCAAGTAGCGCACGCGATCCGGCCCGGTGAACGCCAGATACGCGCGATAATTCTTGTCAATGAGCGCCACGCTCTCCATCGCCAAGCGCTCTTCCGCCGCAATATCCCCAAAATCATCCGGCAGCGCGCACCCAAACCACTCGCCCATCCGCGCACCCGCCGCCCGGTGCAGCGCCGCCAGCGGCGTCTCGATCACGGAAGCTCCTTCGCTCATCACCTTCTCAGTCTAGCAAACCGCGCCAGCGTTCCCACCTTGCCCGCGCAAGCGGTCCGCCGCCCGATGTTATACTGGTGCTGCATGGAAGAAACCGCGCCCATTCAGCAATCCGAATCCGGCATCATTCAAATCACCATCCCCGTCGGGATGCTCCATTGCAATTGCACCATCATCGGCGATCCCGTTACCGGCGAAGCTCTCGTCGTCGATCCCGGTGACGAAGTCGAGCGCATCCTCGCGCTGCTCGGCCGCCACAAACTCACCGTCAAAGCCATCGTCAGCACGCATGCCCACATCGATCACGTCGGCGGTCTTGCCAAGTTGCATCAATTCACCGGTGCTCCGGTGCTCATGCACCGCGAAGACTTGCCGCTCTATCAAGGTATGGATGTCCAGGCCGCTTTTCTCGGCGTCCGTACTCCGGAGCTGACCTCCGTCGATCACTTGCTCAAGGAAGGCGATTCTCTGCGCTGGGGTGCTTTTGAGGCGAAAGTGATTCACACTCCCGGCCACACGCCCGGCAGCGTTTGTCTCTATCTTCCCAATCAAGAAAGCAATCTGGTGCTTCCCGCACCCAAGCTTTTCGCCGGCGATACGCTTTTCGCCGGCAGCATTGGACGCACCGACCTCTGGGGCGGCTCCATGGAGCAGATCATGGATTCGCTTCGTGGAAAGCTGATGGAACTTCCGGACGATACCATCGTGCACCCCGGCCACGGCCCCGCCACCACTATTGGCGAGGAGCGCCAGTCCAATCCTTTTCTCGTCACCGCCTGAACGCGCCCCGCCGCAGAACCCCAAACGCCGCTACCGGCTCGTTCCGCGCTCCGCCTCCCGCACCCGCCGCAGCTCTTCCATGACCGCCTGCACCAATTCCTTCGCATGTACCAGTTCCTGTGTGATCATCCGCAAATCCATCGCCGGTAACGTCGGGTTTCGCTGGCTCGTGCAGTAAACTCCGTGCTGTCCCACCAGCACCAGCGCGTTCGTCATGCGGTCCAGCGATGCCGCCAGCCTTCCGCGCTCCCGCCCGTACATCTGTTCCAACCGCTCCAGCTCTTCCATATGCTCTTCGAACGCCGACATTTCATCCCCTTCAATTTCCATCGAACGCTAAGTCCGGGGCCGTGCCACATCGGGCACACCAACCTCGCGCCAAACTTTACCCCATGCACCTCGCGGAACATAATTCGTTGAAGCCTTGGGGATTCGGTTCACTCGCTTGAGTGCACCTGACAGCATGAGTTCCGCCACACACATCCACTCCCTCGACACCCTTGGCAAGGGGATGGACTGGAGCAGCCATTCTATGCGACGTTCCGACCTGGTGCAGCACAAGGAAAAAGAGAAAGGCGCCACCACCCGCACTTCTCAAATCGTCTTCGGCGAGCGCCAGCACCTTCTCCGGGTACTCGATTCGCTCGAAGGCACGGAACTTCCCATCGCGCGCATGCAACTAGAACGCCGCTCACTCGAAGAGTTGATTCACGCGCGCACCCGCGAGCTCAATCACATCAACACCGCCTGGGACGAAAAGATCGGCCTCGTACTCAGCGCCGACGCCAAGCCGGAAATGCTCGAAAAGCTCGTCAAGCAAGCGCCGGAAACCGATTTCTACCTGCTTCGCCTGATCAGCGAGCACCCCCGCGCCAACGCCAAGACCTTGAATCGCCTCGCCAAGCATCCTTATGGCGCCATTCGCGAAAACGTCGCCCGCCATCCCAACGCCGACGCCAACACCCTCACCTGGCTCAGCAAGGACCGTAGCCAGCCGCTCTGGTATCTCGTAGCCTTCAATCCCAATACGCCCAGCCCGCTCCAGCGCCGCCTCCGCGACCGCCTCAAGCGCCTCGGCGAATCCCAACTATCCCGCTAGGTTTTGCCTCGCCGTTGTAAGGACCGCCTTCCGAGGCGGTCCTTAGATGTAACCTCAGACCGCGTTTGCTGCTAGCTCCCGCGACCGTCCGCTCACTCCACCCCCAACTGCCAAAACACATAGCTCAAAATATCCGTCCCTTCCTCGATCTGCTTGTTCTTCGGGCGCCCGCCGGAATGCCCCGACTTCGTGTCGTACAGCAGCAGCACCGGCCGGTCCGCTGCTCCCTGCGCCGCTTGCAACCGGGCCGCCATCTTCCGCGCATGTAGCGGCGCCACCCGCGTATCCCCATCTCCGGTTACGAACATCACCGACGGATACTTCCTCCCATCCACCGCGTGCTGATACGGCGAGTACGCATAGATATACGCAAACTGCTTCAAGTCGTCCGCGCTCCCATACTCCGACACCCAATACGGCCCCGACAGAAACTTCTGGAACCGCAGCATGTCCAGCAGCGGATACGCGCACACCACCGCCCGAAAGAGCTCCGGCCTCTGCGTTATCGACGCTCCCATCAATAGTCCGCCGTTGCTCCCTCCCTCAATCGCCAGTCTTGCCGAACTGGTGTACTTCTCTTTGATCAAATACTCCGCCGCCGCGTAAAAATCGTCGAACACGTTCTGCTTCTTCTCGAACATCCCTGCCCGGTGCCATTCCTCCCCGAATTCTCCGCCTCCGCGCAAATTCGGCAGCGCCAGGATGCCTCCGCGCTCCGCCCACACCACGTCTTGCGGGCTGTAATTCGGCGTCATGCTCACGTCGAATCCTCCATACGCCGTCAGCAGCACCGGATTGTTCCCGTCGCGCTTCATCCCTTTCTTGTAGAACAAGAACATTGGCACCCGCGTCTTGTCCTTCGATTCGTACCACACCTGCTCCGTCTGGAACGCTTGCGCATCGATCGGCACCTTTGGCTGCGACCATACCTCCGTCTTGCTCGTCTTCGCGTCGTAGCGATAAACCGCCGCCGGAAAACTGAAGCTGTCAAACGCGTAGAACACTTCCGGGCTTCCCCATCGCCCCTGCATGCCGCTGACGCTTCCCAGGCTCGGCAATTCCACCGCCCGCGTATTCTTCCCGTCCGCGTCGAACACCTTCAGTTGCGAACTCGCGTTGTGCGTGTACACCGCCACCAGTTTCCCGCCCGCCGCCGTCACCGTCTCCAGGTGCACCTGCGTCTCCGGAATAATTTCCTGCCAGTGCTCCCGCGTCGGCGCCGTCAAATCTGCCGCATACACGTGCCACTGCGGCGCTTTCCAGTTCGTCTGAATGAAAATCCGCCCTTCTCCGAACGATGGATAAAATAGCGCGTTCAAATCATTCACCACCGGAAACACCGCGCCCTTTTCCTTCACGTTCTGCGCCCACACTTCGCTTCGCTCCGTCCCGGAGCCGTACAGCACCAAGTACGCCACGTACTTCCCGTCTTCCGAAAGCTGCAAGATCAGAATCTTGTCCTTGTCCAGCTTCTCGCCGAAAAGCAGCGCATCCTTCGCCGAATCCGTTCCCATCTCGTGGTAATACGCCCGCGGCCCCTCGGGCGTCCGCCTCACGTAATAGACACCATGGCCATCCGCCGTCGGCTCCACGCTGAAATACTCTGCCTTCGGAAACGTGTCCGGCAGTTCTTTCCGCGTATCCACTTCCAGCGCATGCAGCGTGATTTCGTCCTGCCCGCCGTCCCGCCGTCCATAAAACACTACTCGTGCATCGCCGCTGATCCCTTCCAGCGTCACGCTAGCCGAATGATCCGCACTCCACGGCAACGGATCGATCAGTACTTCCTCCGAGCCCTCTCGTCCTTTGCGCAAATAAATCTTTGCCAGGTCCTCCGCAGCCAGCCGCTTCCGGTAAAAATACCGGTGATTTCGCTCGACCGGTGCGCTCTCGGTGTCCGTGCGATAAAGCTCCGTCAACCGCTTCGCAATCGCCGCCCGGCTCGCCAGCTTGCCCAGCGCCGCTTCCGTGCATTTTTGTTCCGCCGCAATCCACGCCCGCGTTTCCGAACTCTCCTGGTCCTCCAGCCATCGGTACGGGTCCGCCACCACTGTCGTCCCATACGTATCCTTAGCCGTATCCAAGCGCGTAGCCGGCGGACATTTCGGCGCCGTCTCTTGCGCATATCC
>Ga0209736_1000132_pt1 | contig 23454 bp, 20 predicted proteins | sample BlaSpr_A8_Ref_M3_FD_187992 | JGI IMG/M metagenome (GOLD analysis project Ga0209736, IMG submission 187992) | Forest soil microbial communities from Thunder Bay, Ontario, Canada - Black Spruce, Ontario site 2_A8_Ref_M3 (SPAdes) (version 2) | ecosystem: Environmental > Terrestrial > Soil > Boreal...
ATCGAGTTGCTGATCGTCGTGGCGATTATTTTGATCATCGCGGCTATCGCAATTCCGAACCTCCTCCGGTCGCGTATGGCGGCCAACGAAGCATCAGCGGTCGGTTCGATCCGTACGATCAACACCGCTGCTGTGACATATTCGTCCACGTACCCGCAAGACGGTTTCCCCGGCACGTTGGCGGCGTTGGGCGCGGCGGCTTCACCCTGCGTCGCTACCTCAGCGGGTGCATGCTTGCTTGACCAGGTTCTCGCAGCCGGCACCAAGAGCGGCTACACGTTCAAGTGGACTGGCGACGGCAATACGCCTTCCGTCGGCTACTCGATCACCGGAACCCCGGTCACGGTTGGCACCACTGGTCAGCGCATGTTCTGCTCCGACCAATCTGGTGTGATCCGCTTTGACCCCTCCGGAGCCGGCTGCACAGCCGCAAGCCTGGCGCTGCAGTAAAGTTAAGTCTCGATCAGGCAACTGGTCGGGAAAAGAATCGACAGAGCACGGGATCAAGGTCCCGTGCTCTGTTCTTTTTTGGGGACGAGTTATGATTCCCGATTTGGGGCCCCAGTGTAGATTTTGAATCTGATTTGCAACTCCCTTCCAGGCCTTCCTTGAAATCGACGCCTCAACCCCATTCCTTAGGTGTTTGAACAGAATCGAGCTGAGAAGTTGGGGATTAGCTTTAGGAATCTGGCGTTCCACTTGCCGATTTTGCGGTTGAGGAAGACCATATGAACCCTGCCCAGTATACAAATGGACTGGAGCGAGTCGTTAAACCGCCGTTTTTCGTCAGTATCGAGTTGCAAAATGACGGTTAATGTCACCGCTTACCCATCGCGTTTCTTCAAAGCTCTTGACCACAACCTAACTCATCCATTTTCATCCAGTTACAGCCTCCCTCATAGATCGGAGAGTGGCCTCAAGAGTGCTACTTAGAGGGCATAGTCAACCGTGTGTTACGGAACAGAATGGATGATAGCGGTGTTCGGGAAACTTCTATGAGAACAAAACAAAATGGGTTCTCTCTAATTGAGCTGCTGATCGTTTTGGCGATCATTTTGATCATGACCGCCATAGCCGTGCCGAACTATCTCCGGTCTCGCCTTGTCGCGAATGAATCTTCGGCCGCGCAGTCCCTCCGTACGATCAACACAGCCGCGGTAACATATTCCAGCACTTACCAGAACGTAGGATTTCCGCCGAGTTTGATTGCCCTCGGTGGGGCTAACCCTTGCGTGGCTACTTCCACAAACGCATGCTTGCTCGACCAGGTCCTCAGCGCTGGTACCAAGGCGGGCTATACTTTCATCTACACCGGCGATGGTAATACGCCTTCGGTTACATACCTCATTACCGCGACGCCCATTACCCTGGGAATGTCCGGTCAGCGTATGTTCTGCTCGGACCAGACGAGCGTGATTCGATTCGATCCCACGGGAGCCGGTTGCACCGTCGCGAGCGCCCCAGTTCAGTAAACAAAGTCTCCCTCGTCAGTAGGCTAGCTCAAGAATTCAGAGAGCACGGGAGAATCTCCCGTGCTCTTTTGTTTTCCGTGCGCGAATAGCCCAGCAAGTCTCGTTTGCTGCCGGCAGCGGACTTGTTAGACTTACAGACCATGCTTGCTTTTTTAGCCTATGCCTGCTCAATTCTGGCGGCCCTTTCTTCCACCACCCCAGAAACAAAGTTGGTTGGCGCAAAGCTGGAAGCGCGTTACCGCGGCGCGCACACTCTGGCGGCAACGTTTCTGGAGCGTTACTCCGAGAATAACCATGTAGTTCGCACAGAAGCCGGCGTCGCCTACTTTAGGCGCCCCGGGAAGATGCGCTGGGAATACGAATCGCCGGAAAAAAATCTTTTTCTTGTGGATGGCAAGACAGCCTGGTTTTACGTCCCGGCCGACCATACGGTCACTCGTGCTCCTGCAAAGCAAAGCACCGACTGGCGAACGCCGCTAGCTCTCCTCGCTGGGGAGATGAAACTGTCGCGGGTCTGCGCGCGGATCGAACCGGCCACCGCTGAAAAGCCGGACACTCCAGGAAACACCGTGCTGTACTGCCCACTCCGCGGCACAGATACCAAACCGCAGCAAGAGTCCGCCGACGTAGCGCATCACCAGGAAGCCGTTCCGGACGAATCTGTTTTTCTTGAGATCGCGCCAGCCACGGGCGAACTCGCCCGCGTCCTCGTTCGCGAAAAGGGTGGTGTCGAAGTCGAGTTCAAATTCACCGGATGGCGTTTCGATCCCCCTGTAGCAGATTCTTATTTCCGGTTCGATGTGCCGCCCGGCGTTGCCATCGTCAACGCGGAATCTTCCGCTGAATCAAGGCCTTAAGGTTAAATCAGGTTACATTCCCGGAGCGTTTCCGCAGAAGAACAGCCAACCCTCAGCCCCTGCTCCGCATACTAACTAGATGAGGTAAACTGTTAGGCATGGGGGAATTTGTTTGCCGCGTTGCTGACGCAAACGGCCGGGTCTTCTCGCACGTCGAGGCTGCGGGGTCATTAGCCGAAGCGCGCCAGAAACTGGTTGAGCGGGGCCTCTACGTCTATTCGGTGGAAATGCGCAGCAGCCTTCTCGGCGCGCTTTCCAGACGCCGCAGCGAACGCCAAATAGGCGGCTCGGATTTCCTGATCCTCAACCAGCAATTCAACACCCTTATCAAAGCTGGTTTGCCCATTCTCCGTGCCCTGGATCTCCTCGCCGACCGCGCCACCTCTCCCAAGCTTCGTCCCATCCTCTCCAAAGTCCGCGACCGCGTTCGCGAAGGCAAGTCGCTCTCCGAAGCCATCTCCGAAGCCGGCGTTTTCTCCAAGGTTTACGCCACCGCCATTCTCGCTGGCGAAAAAAGCGGTAACCTTTCCGGCGTTCTCGACTATTACATCGCCTACCAGAAGGTCAGCACGGGAGTTAAGAAGAAAATTCTCGCCACGTTGGTGTATCCAGTTCTACTGATCACTGTCGCGACGATTATCGTGACCTATCTCGTCACTTTTGTGATCCCCAAATTTGCCGTGCTCTACCGCGACCTAAACGTGGAACTCCCCGGCCCGACACAATTTCTCATCGCCCTCACTGTCGATTATCGCTACGTCGTGATCGGTGTGATCGCGCTCTTGTTTCTTTCCGTTTTCGGCGTCATTCTTTGGTCCAGGACCGAAGAAGGCGGCGAAGCCTTCGACCGCATGAAGTTCCGAATCCCCGTCATCGGTGACACACTCCTAAAATTCCAAGTGGCCCAATTTTCACGCACGCTCGCCACTCTCCTCACCGGTGGCACCCCCTTGGTGGCAGGCCTGCAAACCGCCTCCGACGCCATCAGCAGCAAACTCATCCGCTCGACCGTCACCCAAGCCACGCAAATGGTCCGCGAAGGCGAGTCCCTTCACAGCGCTTTGGCGTCGAAAGGTACTATGCCCGAACTCGCCCTCGACATGATCGAAGTCGGCGAATCCAGCGGCGCCCTAGCCCCTATGCTCACCAGCGTGGCCGAATTCTATGAAGAAGAAGTGGGCGTCCGCCTTTCCGCGCTGGTAGCCGTCATCGAACCCGTTATTCTTATATTCATGGGCTTGCTGGTAGCCTTTATTCTGATTTCACTCTATCTGCCGATCTTCTCCTTCTCTCTAACGGGAACGGCAAAGTAAAGTAAAGTAAGGAGACCGTGGCTACACAAGAACACAATTGGACCCCGGGCGACGGCGCTGACGCCGTTAACGAGAGCGAATTCGCGCGCAAGCTCGCCGGCAGGTATCGCTGCGCCTTTGTCGATCTTCGCGAACAGCACATCGACCCGGAACTCTTCCGCACCATCCCCGCGGATTTAATGTTCCGTTACAACTTCGTCCCCCTCGAAGTACAAAACAATTCACTTTCTATCGCCGTCTCCGATCCCAGCCTCGTCTTGCTCAGCGACGAACTTCCGTTGCTGCTGGGAAAAAAGCTGGCCATCAAGGTAGCCACCGCAAGGCAAATAGGCGACATCCTTAAACGCACCGAGCAGTCTCAACGCGTCCTCGAACAAGCCACCGAAGCCTTCACGCTCCAGGTTTCCAAGGAAGAAGAAGAGAGCGAAGAGACTATCTCCGGCGATCGCCTCACGCGTGACAGTACCGTCAGCCCCGTCGTGCGCTTGGTCGAAACAATTATCTTCACCGCTCTCGAACGCCGCGCCAGTGACATCCACATCGAAGCCCGCGACACTGAAGTCGCCGTCAAGTACCGTATCGACGGCGTCCTGCAGCACGCCATGCAACCGATTGCCAAGGAATGGCATTCCACGGTCCTCTCGCGCATAAAAGTTCTCAGCGATTTGGACATCGCCGAACGCCGCGTCCCGCAAGATGGCCGCTTCCGCGTCAAGTACAAAGGCCGCTTCATCGACCTCCGCGTCTCCATCATGCCTGCCAGCCACGGCGAAGACGCCGTCCTCCGCGTCCTGGACAAGGAAACGCTCTCCGAGAAATTTCAAAGCCTAAGCCTTGACGTCGTCGGCTTTTCCGAGCTCGAGGTCAAACGCTTCCGCCGCTACATTCAAGAGCCGTATGGCATGGTGCTCGTCACTGGCCCGACAGGTTCCGGCAAGACCACCACGCTCTACGCCGCCATCAACGAAATCAAAACCGACGAAGATAAAATCGTCACCATCGAGGACCCCGTCGAGTACCAGCTCAAGGGAATCACGCAAATCCCGGTCAACGAGAAAAAAGGCCTCACCTTTGCTCGCGGCCTGCGTTCCATCCTGCGCCACGACCCCGACAAAATCATGGTCGGCGAAATCCGCGACCAGGAAACCGCCCAAATCGCTATTCAATCGGCGCTCACCGGGCACTTGGTCTTCACTACCGTCCACGCGAACAACGTCACCGATGTCATCGGACGCTTCATCAACATGGGCGTCGAGCCCTACAATTTCGTCTCCGCCTTGAACTGCATCATGGCGCAGCGCCTCGTCCGCGTAATCTGTGAAAATTGCAAGCGCCCAAAAAACTTTTCGCCCACCGAATTAAAAGAAGCCGGCCTCGATCCAGCTGTCTGGTCCTCCGTGGTTCTTTCCGAAGGCGCCGGCTGCCTCGAATGTTCCGGCACGGGCTATCACGGACGAACCGCGATCTGCGAACTTCTGGACCTGACGGATCGCATCCGCGAAATGATTGTCGACCGCCGCCCAACTTCCGAGATCAAGCGGATAGCTATAGAAGAAGGCATGATCACTCTGCGCGAAAGCGGCCTGGCCAAAATACGCGCCGGTCTTACCACGGTCAAAGAAATCAATAAGGTGACCTTCGTTGAGTAGCACCGCTACATTTCATCAGGGAATCTACAAGAGCGACCTCGTGCGTCGCGTCGCGCGCTGGCTGGATGCCACTCCGCATCCGCCTTTGGCCATCGAAATAGGCTTGGACAGCGTCGCCGGCGCCCGTTGGACGAGGACCGGCAGCGTGGACGGTTACAGCGTCGAAGTTCTTCCGCCTGGCGCTTTGGTACCCTCCGCTGTCGAAACCAACATCGTCAATCCCGCCGCTCTCAAGACCGCTATCGCCGCGATGTGCACCCGCTTGCGTGCCAAGGACGAGAGCGTCGCTCTAATTTTGCCGGACCCGGTCATCCGCGTCTTTGTCCAGCATTTCGATGATTTCCCCCGCTCGAAAGCGGAAGCCGATCCGATGCTGCGTTGGAAGCTGAAGAAGAGCGTTCCCTTTGAAGTCGACGAAACGCTCATCTCCTACATGCGGCAATCCCCGCGCGAAGAAGGCGTCGATGTTGTCACTGCGCTCGCTCGCCTGCGCATCATCCGCGAATACGAATCCCTCGCCGAAGCCGCCGGCTTGCATCCTGGAGTGGTCCTCAGTTCATCGCTCGCAGCCATCGCCCTAGTGGAGGAGCATCGTCCCACACTCCTCGCGCGCGTTTCCGGCCCCTCGTTGACGACTGCGATCGTCCGCGAAGGCGTGCTCTGCGGCTATCGCTGCACGGAACTGCCCGCCCGTGGTGCCGACCTCACGCCCCACATGTTGCTCGAAGACATCTATCCTGTCGCTGCGTATTATCAGGACACCTGGCGAGAAGGCATTCAGTCGGTCCGCGTTGCAGGTTTGGGCGCGCGCTTGCCCGAATTTGTGCGGCCGCTCGAAGAGGAGTTTCACTGCGAAGTGCATTCGCTGCTTCAGGCGGCCGTCTCTGACGGGCGCATCCCGGCCGATGCGCGTCCGCTGGCCGACCGCGAACTGGATGGTTTGGTCGGCTGGATGTTGCATCGCGGCTAAAATAGTTTCGTTCGGGTCTCGAGAAAGGAAGCAATCAGAGAAGCATGAGAGTTCGGCTCAATTTAGCGACCAAGCCTCTCGTAACGCACCGGAAATTTGTCGCCGGTTCGAGTGTCTTGGGCTTCATGGCGGCCGTTGTCTTCCTAAGCCTAGGCTGGCACGTGTACCTGGCACGCAAGGCCAACGCGGAAATGCGCGCCAAATCCGCAAGAATTCTTCAGCAGGTCGCCGAGCTTGAACAACAGCGCGTAGCCTTGGAGCGCTTTTTTGCTCTCGACGAGAATGCCAAGTTGCACGACCGCGCAGCCTTCATCAACAGCCTCATCGATGCGCGCAGCTTTAACTGGACCTTGATGTTCATGGATCTGGAGAAAGTTCTTCCGTCGGGCGTGCGCGTCGTCAGCATCGAGCCAAAACAGGAAAAGGGCCACATTGAAGTAAAACTAATCATTGGCGCTGCCAGCGATGACGCCAAACTCAAGCTCATAAAAGCTTTGGAAGACTCCAAGACTTTTACGCACATCGAATTGATCACCGAGCAGCATCCCACATCGGGCACGAGTGGGGACCAGATTGTCGTGGAGCTGAAAGCGGAGTACTTGAGGACCTAATGCACCGGGACTTCACATTACAAAAGCGTGCGATCCTGATCGTGCTCGGATTGCTCTTAGCCGCGGATATCGGGCTGGCCATCTACAGTTGGCAACTGGCTTCCTCGCCCCATACGCCGCAAAAGGAATTCGACGAACAAACTCTTAAGCTCGGTGTCCTGAAAAACGACATCAAGTCCGCGCAATTCATCAAAGACAATATGCCCGTCACGCGCAAGGATTGCGAGAAGTTCGAGCAGTCTCTCCCCGCCCAAAGCACCGGAACTTCTTCTATCGAAGCCGAACTCGATGGAGTCGCAAAGAAGGCCGGCCTCCAGATTGAGACGCATACTCAAAGGCAGAAAGAAATCCCCAGCCGCGGCATGGTTGAGGTGACTATCGATGCAACAGTGAACGGCAGCTACGCCGGCGTCGTGCGATTCGTGAATGGATTGCAGCGGTCACAGAGATTCTACGTCGTCGATGGCTTGGCGCTCGCGACGGATGCGCAGGCGCAAGCTGCTGCTGGGACCATTCGCGTAGGACTCCACGTCCGGACTTTTTTTCGAGAAGGCGCATGAAACAGAAGCAGCAAATTATCGTGCTTATCGTGCTGGTGGCGGTTGCCGCTCTCATTTGGGGTTTCGAGTGGCGCACGCAAGCACCCTCCATGCAAACGGCGAGCTTCCAGGACTACAAGGTCTTGGCTGTTGAAAATCCGCAAATCCGCTGGGCCGAACTCAAGCGTGCGCAGGAGACCGAGTACAAGAGCAACGGCCGCAACCCGTTTCGTATGATCGCGGCTCCTTCCCCGGCAGAAGTGAAAAGAGATAATGATGCCAAGCTGCACCCGCCGGCTCCGGTTATTCCTCCTCCCCCACCTCCGCCCACGAGAGCCTCACTGCCGCCAAATCTAAAATATTTTGGCTATGGCACGGTCCCGAACGGATCACCACGGCGCGCCTTCTTTACCGACGGCGAGGATAACTATATCGTCTCCGAGGGGGACACCCTGCTGGGCCGCTATCGCATCCTAAAAGTTGGCAATACCAATGTCGAGTTTCAGGAGATTTCCAGCGGGCTTCCGGGCACGGCACCACTAGAAGAGCAAGCCGCCCCGCCATCTGTATGATAAATAAACCCTTAATGACGAGAGCGCGAAAAAATCAAAGCGGCTACGCATTGCTCCTGGTCGTGTTTCTAACCGCGCTGCTTGTCGTTGGCACGATGTCCATAGGTTTGCGTATCCTCACCGAAGGCAAGCGCGAAAAAGAGCAGGAAATGATCTGGCGCGGCAAGCAATACACCCGCGGCATCAAGCTCTATTACCGCAAGTTGGGCCGTTTCCCCAACTCCTTGGACGATTTGACCAAACCCAAAATCGGCAACATCCACTTCATGCGCCAAGCCTACAAAGACCCCATGAACAAAGAGGACGGCTCCTGGAGGCTAATTTACGTTGGCCCTGCGGGACAACTCATCGGAAGCCTCAACCCCTCTTTGAGCAACGTCCAGATGCCTACTGCCCCCGCACAGCCCGGAGGGGCCCCAGCTAATACTCCGACTACCATTGGGGCCCAATCAGGCGCTATCGCAGGGTTTGGGCCGACGAGCGCTACCCCAGGCACTCCCCCCGCCCCCCCAAATGGCCAAGGGACAGCCGTGGCAACCCCAGGCACCACTGGAACAGGCACCGGAGCGCAGGGAACCGATACGACCGGCACGGGGACGGATTCTCAAGCCGTTCCGATGGGCGACACGCCGACGATCGTCGGAGGCAGTATCATCGGTATCGGCAGCAAGATCAATCAACCCTCGCTGATGGTTTTTGAGAAGGCCCACAATTATCGCCTCTTCGAGTTTATTTGGGATCCTTCCAAAGACTTGGGCATTGCAGGTGCACCCGTACAACAAATTGGAACGCCCACCGGAACCCCAGGCCAGAATCCCATCGGCCCACAACAGAACCCGCTAAACCCACCACCAGCTCCCCCAACGGCGGTACCCAATCCCAATCCAACACAGCCGTAGCTCTCGGAGTATCGACCCGCTCACGTCGGTCGTCTCTCTTGCAAAAAGAGATCGCGGCAACCTCATCTCGCTAGTGCAATCGGCGCCTCGATTCCACAAGCCTCTATGAGGGGATACTCTTTGCGCTACCACCTCCTGATACTTCGTTGACACCTCTTTGCGTCACCCTCACTATCGTCTTACCCCTTCCAAATTTATTGTCTGGTGTGTGCCGATGCGCATTCTTGTCGCTGAAGATGACGCACCGCTGGCGGAGTTTCTCCATCAGCGGTTGCAGCAGGAACAGTTTTCCGTACAAATGGTTTCGGACGGTGGGGAAGCCCAGCGCCTGGTTTTTGACCAGCCGTACGATTTCGTAATTCTGGATCTCAATTTGCCCGCGGAAGGCGGACTGGATGTTCTTCGCAACATTCGTGCGAAGAAGCCGGACTTGCCCGTCCTCATGGTCACCGGGGCGAGTCTCGCGGAAGATCGCGTCCGCTTACTCGATGCCGGCGCCGACGATTCCTTGGCAAAGCCCTTCGCCTTTGCGGAGCTTGCCGCCCGAATTCGCGCCGTTCTGCGTCGAGGAAGCCGCCCCAGCCGCGCCGTGCTCAAGATCGGTGATCTGGAAATCGACCGAGTCGCGCACGCTGTCCAGCGCGGAGGCCACTCCATCGATCTAAGCCCAAAGGAATTTGCCCTCCTCGAATTCCTCATGCGCCATGAAGGTCAGGCCGTGACACGCACCGCCATTGTCGAGCAGGTCTGGAAGCTCAATTTCGACACCATGACCAATGTGGTCGACGTCTACATCAACTATCTCCGCCGCAAAGTGGATTCTGGCTATGACCGGCCCTTGATCCGAACCATCCGGGGAGTCGGCTACCAGATCGGTGGCCATGGCAGCCCCCACTAGCCATTCCTGAGACGGAGCAATCCCACAGCTGATTTTGCTCCGCGTTGTACAGGCGGAGAGGGAACCGCCAACGGCTAGAGTTTCATCTCCAATGTCAGACCTGCCCTAAGCTATAGATAACAAGCCTTTTGCTGGACGATGGAGCGGTACAACTCCGCAGAACGTCCCCAGCGCCTTCCTATCCCCGGCCGAGAGCAACTTCTTTTCCACTTTAGGGTTCTACTCAATAGGAGTTATATAGTAGGTAGGCTCCCATCTGCCGGAACTCAAACTCCGGGCCAGGGACAAGGTGACCAACCATGTTGAAGACCACTTTTTCAGGCAAGCTCACGCTTAGCCTGCTTCTCTCTCTTATCGGTCTTCTCTGTTTTTCAGCTCCAAAAGCTGGCGCAGGTCAAGCTGAGCAAGCTCCTCCAGCTGATCAAGCAAATCCGCCTTATCAATCTGATACCGCAGATCAACCTGCCTCCAATGATGTCAACGATCCGCCAACTCGCGTTGCGCGTATCAGCTATATCGATGGCTCGGTTTCGCTTCAGCCCGGTGGAGCGGGCGACTGGGGCGCCGCCGCGCGCAACCGTCCCATGACCGTCGGCGACAAAATTTGGACCGACAAAGATTCCCGCGCCGAATTGCAGACCGGCGTGGTTTCCCTTCATTTGGGCAGCATGACCGCCCTTTCTTTCCTGAATCTCGATCAGAGCATCACGCAGATACGCCTGGCAGAAGGTTCGATCAACTTCCGCGTCAAAGAAATTCGCGAAGGCGACACCTATGAAGTGGATACTCCCAATCTTGCCTTCACCATCAGTCAAGCAGGCGCGTTCCGCATTGACGTAAACGAAAACGGCGACAACACTGGCATCACCGTCATTCGTGGCGCGGGACAAGTAACGGCCAGCGGAAAAACGTACGATCTGCAACCCGGGCAACGCGGCGTGTTTAATGGTGCCGACGATGTCCAGTCCACGATCGTGCCGCAGGCGCCTCCTCCCGACGGACTCGATAAATGGTCCAACGATCGCGACCTCGGCGAACAGAATTCCGTCTCGCAGCGCTACGTCCCTCAGGACATGCCCGGCACACAAGACCTCGATAACAACGGCACTTGGAGCCAGGACGGCGAGAATGGTCCCGTTTGGTATCCGTCGGAAGTCTCGCCAGACTGGGCTCCCTACAGCAATGGCTATTGGAGTTATGTCGGTCCCTGGGGCTGGACCTGGGTAGACTATGCGCCGTGGGGCTTTGCTCCATTTCATTATGGACGCTGGGGATACATCGGCAGCAGGTGGGGCTGGTACCCTGGCCCAGTCTACGGCCCAGCGATCTACGGTCCGGCGTTCGTTGGCTTTCTCGGCGGAGATTTCGGATTCGGATTTGGTGGAGGATTCGGAGTCGGCTGGTTTCCGCTGGGCTTTGGTGAACCCTTCCGTCCGTGGTTCCACTGCGGAGACAGGTTCGCGGAGCGGATCAACGTTCGTAATACATTCATTCGCAACGTCAACGTTGTTCACACGACCAACAATTTTAACTACGCTTACGCGCACAACACCCATGCAGTGACGGCTACATCGCGCAGTGGATTCACTGGTGGCCAAATGGTTAATCGCGGTGCTATGCATCTCACGGAAGCCTCCGTGCGAGGCGCGCGAGTAACTAATAATCTCCGTATCTCCCCCTCCAAGCAAAGCGCCTTCGGTGCTGCTAACGCCAGAGGAAACGTTTCCCGGCCGCCTTCGTCCGTCGAGAATCGCTCGGTTATGGCGCGCACTGCGCCTGGTTCAGGGGCATCGAACTTGCGGGTCCGCACCATGAATACGAACGGCCTGACTCCTGGGCGTTCAGGGAACTTCCCGGCAAATTCACCCGCGAATCACTCTCTGAACAACATGGGATCATCTGTCCGGCAGAACGAACTCTCGCGGAACCGTCCTCCCTCCGCAGCCGGTAACAACATGCGCATGCAGAACAGCATTCCAAATAACACTTCCAATCAGCGCGCGACCAATAACTCGCGCGCTTGGGCCGCTCAGGGCAACTCGACGGATCGCGGCCGCGCCCCGCAGGGCTTTGGAAGCTCCAACAGTCCGGTGAACAATCCCAATACGACCGCGCCCGGCAATCGTCCGTCGTGGGCTGGTTCGGGCACCTCCGCCAATGCGGGCGGCAACCGCTCTTACACGCCCCCGCAAGCATATGCGCCATCAAACAATCGTGGCTATACGCCGCAGTCTCGCTCCTACTCCCCACCTAGTGCGCCCAGTCGTTCCTATTCCGCGCCCAGTGGCTCCTATTCAGCGCCGAGCCGCAGCTATTCAGCGCCGAGTCCCTCCTATTCCGCACCGAGCCGCACCTATTCGGCTCCCAGCCGCAGCTATGGCGGCGGAGGTGGTGGCGGTGGCGGCGGAGCATCACACGGCGGCGGCGGCGGCGGCGGAGCATCACACGGCGGAGGTGGCGGTGGTGGCCACCCCCATCGTTAATATCAGGAACTCCCGCGCATTTCACAAAGGCCCGCCCCTCACCAACGAGGCGGGCCTTTTTCTTTCTTCGTTTGCGTAGTCGATCGAAAAACCAGTGCACAACTCTCTTTTTGCGCGCGTGTTAAATAAATAGTCCCAGCCCGGGCGTTCAAAGTTCGACAAGCGGTCAGACACAATCCCGGGTTTTCGCCTAAAGGTGCTCTAAAATTACGCAATGGGGCCGAATCTTTTGAGACCAGCACTCAAAAGAATCGGTATGAAGAAAGCAATACAACGCAAAAGGGGCCAATACCGGCCCCGGCATTCCAGGAGAGAGGAAATCGCAAATGAAAAGATACACCCTTCACTTGGTGAGCCTGCTCAGCCTCGCACTCGCCATGGCTTGCCTCATGCCGCAACGCGCCGCAGCCGACGATGACGATCCGCCGGGCCGTGTCGCGCGTCTGGGTTTCATACGCGGAAATGTTTCCTTCGAGCCTGCTGGAACCGATGACTGGGTTTCAGCCGTGCTCAATCGCCCGCTGACCACCGGCGACAAACTCTGGAATGACACCGATTCGTTCTCCGAGCTGCATCTCGGCTCCGCATCGATCCGCCTCGGAAGCACTACCGGCTTCACTTTTTTGAATCTCACCGACAATATGACGCAGGTTCAATTGACCGAAGGCACGCTGAATATTCGCGTCCGCCGTCTCGGCGATGACGAAACCTTTGAAGTCGATACCCCCAATCTGGCTTTCACACTCCTTCGTCCCGGCAATTACAAAGTCAACGTCAACGAAGCAGGTGACGCCACGGTCGTCGTTGTCCGAGATGGCGAGGGCGAAGTCACTGGCGCCGGCTCTGCCTACACTATCCATCCTCGGGAAGTTGGCACCTTCAATGGCACCGACCAAATAGACGCCGACATCGAAAGCTGGGACAACTCGAGCGACGATTTTGACGACTGGTGCTCCGAGCGCGATCGCCGCATCGATCATTCCGTTTCCGCGCGCTACGTCTCGAACGATGTGATCGGCTACGAAGACCTCGACGAATACGGCGGCTGGCGTCCTACGCCGGAATACGGCACCATCTGGTTCCCGCACGTGGCCGTCGTCGGCTGGGCTCCCTATCACTATGGCCACTGGGCCTACATCGCCCCCTGGGGTTACACCTGGGTGGATGATGCGCCTTGGGGTTTCGCTCCATTTCACTACGGACGCTGGGTAGTCGTTGGCGGCGTTTGGGGCTGGGTACCCGCGCCTCCGCGGCCTGTGGTCGTTGGCGTTGTGTACGTTCGGCCGGTTTACGCGCCCGCGCTGGTTGCTTGGGTTGGCGGACCGCACTTTGGCGTTGCCGTCGGAGTCGGCGGCGGGTTTGCTGCTGGCGTCAGCGTCGGCTGGTTCCCGCTGGGGCCTCGCGAAGTCTACGTCCCGTCCTATCACGTCAGCCGCAACTATGTGAACAACGTCAACGTGACGAACACCACGGTGAATACCACCGTTGTGAACAACTATTACAACACCACGGTGATCAACAAGACGACCATCAACAACGTCACCTACGTGAATCAGCGCGTACCAGGAGCCGTGAGCGCCACCACACCTCAGGCTTTTACTTCCGCTCAATCGGTTTCCAGGAACGCGGTCACCGTCAATGCCAGGGAAGTGGCGACCGCTCAAGTTGTTGCGACCACACCAACGGTCGCGCCTTCGAAACAGTCCGTTCTCGGCTCCGGCGCCACCGCGACCGTGCATCCTCCTGCAACCTTCCAAGCACGGGCAGTAGTTGCGAAGACGACTCCGCCGCCGCCTCCACCGTCATTCGTCAAGCAACAGCAAGCGATTCGGGCCAACGGCGGCAAGCCTCTAGCCATCTCTCAAATGCACCAGATTCAGCCCGAGACGGTGCAAGCTCGCGCCGCTATCAAGATTGCTCCGCCGGCCCAGCCATTGGCCACTCAGGTCAAAGGCGTTCAGCCGAATTCCAACAGGCCGGTTACGCCGAATAACACCTTCAACAAGAGCGGCAATCCACCCGCTACTAACAGCAACAGCGGGAACCCTCCCGTTACCAACATAAATAGGGGCAATCCGCCAGTCATCAACACCAACGGGAAGAGCTTCGGCGATCGTCCGCCGTCCGCTCGGCCAAACACACCCGTTAACACTACAAACACCACAAACGACGCCAACACTGTTAACACCGCCAAGCCTGGCAACACTACCAACGTGAATCCGCAACTCGACCAGAAGCATCAACAGCAAGTCCAGGATCTGCGTGCGCAACAGGATCTGGAACGCCAGCGGATCGAGCAGCAACAGCAAAAGGACCGCGCCGCTCTCGCTAAGAAAGCCGCTGACGAACAAGCGCAGCAACGGCTAAACCAGCAGCATCAGCAGCAGCTCGAGCAACTAGAGAAAAAGCACGATGCCGAGCAACAGAAACTCCAGCAGCATCAACAAGTGGAGAGAAATGCTTCTCCTCCCCCGAAGCCCCCTGCAAAACCTGTAAAGGAAGACAAACCGCCAAAGAAAGACAAGTAGGTTTCCTTCTTGTGTGCCGCTTCCGGGCGGGGCGCTTGCCAAATGGCAGGCCTCCCGCCGCTTTATTTTCAGCTACGCGACTTCCTTTTCGCGGCTTAACTCAGCTTCGGTGTGAAATCATCGGGCTATCTCGCGTAAGATTCTTCTTCCCGCACATGGTAAGGCTACTCTCACGTCCGTCCCCGCGTAGGCGAGTATCTTCCGCTTCATCGCGTATTTCGCTCTTCGTCATTCCCGGTCTCCCGGAAATTCGCAAGGGCCACAACTTGGCCAGACTTACGGCCCTCGCCGCTCGTCGCGCGAAAATCGAGTTTGAGCACGGAGATATTCTGGTCTTCGCTCAAAAAATTATTTCGAAAGCGGAAGGGCGCATCCTGCGTCTGTCCACGGTCCAGCCTTCCTCCCAGGCGATTGCCTTGGCGAAAAAACTTTCCAATGATCCGCGTCTTATCGAAGTAGTCCTCCGCGAATCCCGCCGCATCGTCCGCTCTGATCGGGTCTTGATTGTCGAAACACATCACGGCTTCGTCTGCGCCAATGCAGGCGTGGACCATTCGAACGTCCGTGGCCACAATTTCGTCACACTCCTGCCGAAAAACCCCGACCGTTCCGCCCGCCGCTTGGCCGCCGGCCTGCGCAAGCAAACCGGCAAACGCCTCGCTGTCGTCATCAGCGATACGTTCGGCCGCCCGTGGCGTCTGGGCCTCATCAACGTAGCCATCGGCGCGTCTGGCGTGCCCGCGCTCGTCGATCTCCGCGGCGGGCGGGACCGCCATCGCAAACTTCTCCGCGCCACAATTCTAGCTGTCGCCGATGAACTCGCCGCCGCCGCAGGCCTCCTAATGGATAAATCTGCAGGCACTCCCGTGATAGTCATACGCGGCTATCGCTATCCATTCGTGCAAGATCGTGCCGCGCGCATCATCCGTTCCGCCAAGGAAGACCTCTTCCGCTAACCTCCGGGAACGCCAATCTCCAGATTGGCGTGTCCCCATATATCCTTTTGCTTCACCGTGAGCCGTAAACTGTCGGCCGTGAGCTTTGGTTGAACGGCGGATATTCCGCCCGGATCGCTATTTAGTCTTCTGCCCACTCCGAACCCTTTTCCCCTTGCCCGAATCTCCCCCCGCCGGGCATCCTTAACTCCTCCATGTCTCCCACAAAAAGACTCACGGTCGCCGCTCTCGCCGGTGGCATCGGCGCATCTAAGCTCCTCCTCGGCCTCTACGGTGCGATGGATCCACACGCTCTGACCGTCATCGTCAACACCGGCGACGACATCGTCCTCCACGGCCTGAAAATCTCTCCCGATCTCGACATCGTCACCTACACGCTAGGTGGTGTCGTCGATCCCACCAAAGGCTGGGGCATGCGCGGCGAAACTTTTCATTTCCTCAAACGCCTGGGCGTCTACGGCCGCGAAGTCTGGTTCAATCTAGGCGATCGTGACCTCGCCACTCATATCCACCGCACCGAACTGCTTGCCCACGGCAAAACTCTCTCGCAAGCCGCCGAATCCATTCGCACCGCCCTTGGCGTAAAATCCCGCATCCTTCCCATGTCCGACCATCCCATACCCACCATCATCGAAACTCGCGACGGCAACATGCATTTTCAGGAATATCTCATCAAGCATCGCACCGAGCCTGGCGTCCGCGGCATCCACTTCGCCGGAATAAAACACGCACACGCCGCGCCGGGCGTCCTCGAAGCCATCTGCGATGCCGACCGCGTCATCATCTGCCCCAGCAACCCGCTCATCAGCATCGGCCCGATCCTTGCCGTCCCTCGTGTCCGCGAACAATTGCGCGCCCGCAAGGAAAGCGTCATCGCCGTCTGCCCGATAGTCGGCGGCAAATCCCTAAAAGGCCCCAGCGACAAAATGCTCATCCAACTCGGCTGCGGCTCCTCCGCCTCCGCCGTAGCCAAACTCTACGCCGATTTCACCGGCACCTTCGTGATCGACCGCCGCGACGCCTCCCAAGAATCCACGATCCGCGCCCTCGGCATGAAAGTTGCCATCCTCCCCACCGTAATGCGCACCCGCGCCCAAAAACGCAAATTAGCCCGCGCCCTACTAGCCCTTTAGCGAACCCCTTGCCTATTCTCGAATCTGCGCGCCCTTACGCTAGCTGCGGGCACTCGGCAATCTTCGGCAAATGCCTTAGTCGGGCATTTGGTCCATTGCTGTTTCCAACTGTCATTCGGTTCCAATAACAATTCTGGCTATTGATGGGACGGGAGCCGTTTTTCGTTTCCCGACAGTCTAACGGGACCAAATCGTTCGTCGTGGCCTACAAGCAAAAATGATAGGCTTTAGATTGTGGTGCGCCACTGGACTCGCTTTCGCATGCTTGCAGGATTATCCTTCCTGGCGGCGTTGGCGGGACTAGCTGACGGCGTGGTTTGCGCGCAGGAGCCGCCGGCTACTCCTCAGCTGCCGCCCGCTGCGTCTGCGCCTTTGCTGGAGGGAGCTTCGAAGAATGTGGCGGCCCCATGCGTTCAGCCGGCGCCGATGGTGCGGCTAGAAGACTACAACGGGCCGTTGGAGAAGCTTGTGGGCACGTTCGCCCGGCCGTTGGAACGCAAGGCTGTGCCGTCACCGCACTACAAGCCCGGCCTGAAATTGTGCACCCTCAAGCTGAAAGATAAATTCGCGCTGTTTGTCCAGGATTCGCTTGACCCGGTGACGTTTCTCAGCGCTGGTTTCGACGCGGGGATTGACCAAGCGGCAGACACGGATCACAGCTATGGACAGGGCGCCCAGGGGTATGGCAGGCGCTTTGGCGCCGAGACGGCTGGTCAGGTGTCTTCTAGGTTCTTTAAGGACTTTGCGTATCCCGCGATATTCTCGGAGGACCCGCGCTACTACCGTCTGGGGCACGGCCCCACCGGGAGGCGCTTACTCCGCGCGATGGAGCACGTGGTCGTAGCTCAACGCGATGATACCAAGCGCATGTTCAATTTTTCCGAATGGCTGGGGACGGCGAGCACGGTCGTGCTGAGCAGCACATATCACCCCGACAACCAACGCGGTTTCGCTCCAGCCGCACAGCGGGTGGGCTACAGTGTCCTTCAAGACATGGGCTTCGACGTGCTTCGCGAATTCTGGCCCGAGGTTTCCCGCGTATTCAAGCTGCCCTTCCGCGGAGAACCCGACCTGGTGAGCCACGATTCGAATCCTGCCACCAAGTGAGCGCTAGCGGCGACGCCAGCCAGTCTCTCCGCCGAAAAAACAACGGAGCACTCAATGTCGTGGAATGCCGTATCAATAACCGACAACCCCTCTGCCCTGCGGGCTCTCCAAAGAGCAGTCGGCTAACCGGAAACTGGCCCGCTACCCAATCGCGGGTAGTGTCTCACTTTGGCTTTCTCGGCCAGCACCATGCTTTATACTGGGACCTCGCCACCATGGGGGCCGTAAAATACGCGCCACAGAGCCAAATCGTCAGTAGTGTCATCGAATTGATGCTCGGTCCCGGCAGCCACGAACAGGATGTCGCCTGACTCGAACGGGTCCCGCTTGCTGTTGTGAATGAGCACTCCCCGGCCGCGAATGATGAAGTAAATCTCGTCCTGTGCGTGCGGCGTTTGTTGGCTCGGGCGGAGAGGGAGGGAAAGGGCTACGTCAAGAGGGCCACGCCGCAGGACGATGACGGCGCGCTCGCCCGCGGGGCCCGGGATACGCGCTTGAGCCTCGGTAACGCGGATAACACGGCTACGATCTGGCATGCTCATGCTTCACTCCTTGTACCTTCAAACTGAGATACTACCCAGTCGCGCGCCCCTTTCCCCGCGCGCCTCGCAGTATGATATCTTCAAAAACTTCGGACATGACAGCCACTCCACTCACTGCAACAGACTTTCGCCACGCGCTCGGCCAATTCGCTACAGGCGTTACCGTCATCACCGCCCCGCGCGCGCCCGGCCAAGCCTACGGGATGACCGCCAACTCCTTTACGTCCGTCTCGCTCGATCCTTTTCTGACCCTCGTTTGTGTGGACCAGCGCAGCCATCTCCTGCCTCTTCTCAAGCAAGGCCGCTTCTTCGGCGTCAACGTTCTAAAGGAGCACCAGCAGGCCGTTTCCGTCTATTTCGCGCAGGCTGAGCAAACTCCAGAAGCGGAAGCGAGGTTAGGCATCCGCTATCGCTGGACGCCAACCGGCATCCCGCTCCTCGAGGACACCCTTGCCCAAATCGTCTGCCGCGTCGTAGCATCCTACATCGCCGGCGACCACACAATTTTCCTAGGTGAAGTTCAAAGTGCCGATCTTTTTCCAGGTGAGCCGTTACTCTTCTTTCGCAGCCACTACCGCCAACTCGCCCCGCCCCGCTAGCGTTTCAGCTCTAACTCGCAAGCTCCATTTCACTAAGTTTGACGCGCAGCCAAAAATTCCTCTTGACAATATCATAACTTCAGCGTACATTAATCGCTGGGATATACCGTGGCGCCAGCTTCTAGCTGGCGCTTTTTCTTTGGACCGGCCACTTTTTCAAGCCGCAGCCTGAGCCACCGTCGGTCAAAGTCGTACCCGAAACGCCCAAACGCAAGCCCTTTAGAATCAACAACTACAAAAATGCCCACAAATGTTGATTCTAAGCCACTTACAGAAAGCTTAAGTCTTTTAGAAGCAACACTTACAAAAAAAGGGGGGCAGGCGGTCAGTGTCCGCCTAGCGAATCCCGCTTGACTCCATACTCCGCGCCCCAACGATCCGTCATCTGCCCGCGGATTTCCCAAAGCTCCGGAAAAAACTTATGACGCATCCCATCCTCAAGAATCTCCACCGGCCGCCCCTTCAGCGACTTCGACCCAAATCCAATCGTCCGGTAAATAAGCTGCATGTGCTCGTACCGGAATTTCTGAAACAACTCGTCGAATTCCGCCAGCTCTTCGGCCACCATATATGCATCTCCGTGGTTGTACTCCGAATCATAAATCTTCTCGATCGTCAGACCATGCTTGTCCAGATAATTCTCTTTGAACGAATTCCAGATCGGCTGGTACATCTTCAACAGCACGCGAAACCCCGGCGATTCCTGCCCGCTCCCATTTCCCAGTTTCTTCCGAATCTCCTGATACTCCTTCGGCGACATCGTCTCCAGCAGCGCCAACTGCTGAATCATCATCTTCTGCGCGATATGCACGCGCCGGAACAGCGTAATCACGCGATTCGTATTCTCTTGCTGCAAATACTCGTCGATGTCCAGCAGCGTGTACGCCATCAATTTCATCCACAGCTCTTCGACCTGGTGAACGATCTGAAACTGCATTTCGTCCGCATTGCACAGCTTGTCGTACTCGAGTTGGCAGGAAAGCAGCGTCTTCGTGCTCAGGTACACCTCGTAATCCAGCGTGCCTTCACCGCCCATAATCGCGTAAAACTGTTCTCGGTTCACGCGTCCCTCCCTGAAACAAGGATGTCGGCACAAAAAGCGTTTAGCATTCAGTTCGCCGCCGCCGCGACGGGCTGGTTGCTATAAACGCTCTTCTCGCCCGCGCGCGCCACAAGATAGTACGGCGCGCCCAGGCTCTTCAGCGGGTCGATGTTCTTGTCACTCGGTATGAAAAAGAACACGCGGCCCGGACCGAGCCAAAGGCGTGCGAACGAAGCGTCATCTTCAAACACCTTAGGGCAATCCGGAAACATCGAGCCGAACCATAGGTCGTTCGTCAAGCCGTTCAGCATATGCATCTGCACTCCGGTATAGAACAAGATGCTCGAAGCGCGAGAGTACTGACCGTTCACGACAATGGTGTCCCCGGGCTTGTAGTTACGTTGGATCGCCATGGCCAGTGGTTTCGATCCCAGCACCGGAGAAAACGTGCCCAGCGCCAAATGCACCGCATAGAATAAAACCACCATCATCGATGCGAGCGCCAGATTTGCTCTCATCGAGGCTCCGCGCTTGTGAAAAATCCAGTGCAACAGCGTCCCAGCCAGAAAGCCCACAGCCGTCAGAATCAGCGGCCACCGGAAGAAGCCCATCGCTTGCGGCGTCAGATCGAAGAGATGGCCCATCGACAGCTTGTACATGCTATCCACTCTGCGCAGCACTTCCCCAAAGTCTGCGTTCGGCGAGATGGCCGGCGACACAGCCGCAATCCAGCTTGCCGCTATAAACGCAATCGCCCCCAGCACCAGCAAAGCGGCCGCTCCCCTTACCGCGCTTCGCCGCAGCGCGCTGTCCGGCGCCGATTCTGCTTCTCGCTTCAGCCACATGCCGCAAAGCACCGCGAGCGCCGGCAATGCCGGCAGAACGTAGTATTCCTGCCGGGTCGAAAAACTGAAAAAGACCAATATGAACGCTACCCACACCGCCAGCAACAACGCCGCTCGCGATGACTTATCCAGCTTGCCGTCCCAGTCGCGGATCCGCACCGGCACTTGTTTCAGGCTCTTCACCACAGCGAACGACCAGGGGAAAGTCCACACCAGCAGCAATCCCCAGAAGACCAGCAGCGGCACTTTGTCGTAATCCCGCGGCACGCGCAGATTCAGGTAGCGATAAATCTGGTCGTTTATAAAGTAAAACCAAAAAAATCCCTTGGCTTCTCCAACGGGCGGATTGCGCAGCGTCGCCAGAACGTGCCACGGTGCCGCCACCGCCAAAAATACGATGGCGGTTGATACCAGTCTCATCTTCAGCAGATGACGCCAGTTTCGCGTGATCAGCAGGTATCCGCCAATGATCCCGATCGGGAACACTAATCCGATTAGCCCTTTCGTCAGCACGTCCAGCGCCGTGACTACTCCAATCGACCAGCACAATAGCCGCGAGGGCTGCGGTTCCTCAAGGCTCCGCCAGAACAGATACACCGTCACCGTCAGCCAAAAGCACACCATGATGTCCGGGATAATGAACCGCGTATAAATGTAGGGACCAATGGCCGTCCCCAGCACCAGAGCCGAATAGAAGCCTGCTTCCTCACCCGCGATTTCGCGTCCGAGCAGGAACACGGCAAGGAGCGTCAATAACGCAAAGAGCGTCAACTCCAATCGCACGGAAAATTCCGACACTCCCGCGACGGAGTAAATTCCCGCCATGATCCAATAGGGCAGCGGCGCTTTCTCCAGATACCTGACGCCATCCACGTACATGGTCACGTAATCGTGGCGCTGCAGCATTTCCACCGGGATCTGCGCGTGTTCCGAATCCACGTCGTCCATCATCGGCGGCCACGCCAAACCAGGGATGTAGATCAATCCCCAATACATCACGATGCCCAGCACGAAGAGTAGTGTGCGTTTCGCCCGCATGTGGATTGCCACGGGCGCAGTCTCGGTCCGTGCTTCGCCCTGCGTGTTTTCAAACTGACTGTTGGATTTTGTGCGCAATTCCTGCAGGTTTACCAGCCCCCGGCTCCTGCCGTCCGAGGAGGCTCATCACGCCCAGCCAGCGCTTCCCGCCGGCTGCGAAACTCCCGCACGCTGTAGACCGGCTTATTCTGCGACTCGTAATACGTCCGCGCTAGCATCTCTCCTATCAAGCCCGTCGCCATAAACTGAATCCCGCCCATCACCAGCGCCATCCCCAGCAGCATCAACGGCCCATGATTCGCCAGCAGCCCTTCATTTAGGAGCGCTTTTCGGAGGAACACCCACAAACCGATTCCTGCTCCTCCGCTCAAGCACGCCAATCCCAAAAGCCCAAAAAATTGCAAAGGCTTTGTCGAATAATCCAGCAAGAATTTCACGCTCAGCAAATCCAGCAACACGCGCACGGTCCGCGATATTCCGTAATTGGACTCCCCGCTCTTCCGCGCAATATTCGAAATTGGCACTTCCGCCACGGAGGCTCCCGCCCAGCTCGCCAGCGCTGGAATAAACCGGTGCAACTCTCCGTACAAATGAATCTCCGACAAAACTTCCCGCCGGTATGCCTTAAACGTCGTCCCAAAATCGTGCAAATCCACTCCCGACAATTTCGCCATCATTCGATTGGCGATCCGGCTAGGCAACTGTCTCGTCAGCCAGTGATCCGTGCGCGACACGCGCCATCCGCTCACCAAATCGTATCCCTCTTCAATCTTTTCCAAAAACCGCGGAATCTCATCCGGGTCATGCTGCAAATCGCCATCCATCGAAATAATAATCTCGCCGCGCGCAAAATCAAATCCCGCCTTCAAAGCCGGCGCCTGCCCGAAGTTTCTCCGCAGCTGCACAACATTCACCCGCGGATCATGTTCATAGATATCCGACAGCACTTTGAACGTCTTGTCCTTGCTTCCGTCATCCACGAACACCAATTCATACCGCTCCCCAATCGCATCCATCACTTCCGTGAGCTTCACGTAGAGTGGTGAGATATTTTCCTGTTCGTTATAAAACGGAACGACAATCGAGTAGAGGATAGGCGGATCGTTCTTCATGCTTGCTGTTCTGGACTTTCCTCAGGCTTCTTGGGCTGCGAATCCATAGTCTATCAGCCGAATCCCCTGTGACGCGACAAGATTTCGTATCCCCGTGTCTGTCAATATTTCCACTTCCGTCTGCCGGGACGCCTGCAGCCGCGTCGCCGACTTTGCTAGCTCCGCATCCACATAACCTGGGTGGCACATCAATTCCGTCGTGCCCTCCGGCAGAATCTCCAGCAAGCGCAAAACGCCTTCCCGCGTCAATTCGCCTGTCTGTGCAATTCCGCAAAAATAGTCCGCCGTC
>Ga0209736_1000133_pt1 | contig 23342 bp, 19 predicted proteins | sample BlaSpr_A8_Ref_M3_FD_187992 | JGI IMG/M metagenome (GOLD analysis project Ga0209736, IMG submission 187992) | Forest soil microbial communities from Thunder Bay, Ontario, Canada - Black Spruce, Ontario site 2_A8_Ref_M3 (SPAdes) (version 2) | ecosystem: Environmental > Terrestrial > Soil > Boreal...
CCGGTCACCGGATCGGCAGTCTGCGCGGAATTCACCAGAAACAGGCTCTGATTTTCGTCAGCTCCCTTGAAAGTGAGTTTTCCGTCCTGCGTTTTTATCACACCTGGAGTAATGGGAATCACTTCCCGGATCTTTTCCTCCGGCGTAGGCAGAGCAACCAGTTCGCGGTGGGTTACGGTGGCTTCTGGGTTGGAAACGCTCTCCGTTGAGATGACCTGAGTTTGTTCGCGAACCTCGACCTTTTCAGCGACCGTTTCGAGTTCCAGAATGAAATCTTGTACCGCCGCCTGCCCGGGCGCCACCGAAATCGTTTTCGTTACGGGCTTGAACCCTTGCTGGCTGACCGCAATCGTGTACCTTCCGGGTTTGATGCCTTTAAACTCGTAGCGCCCCGCATCGTCTGTATCCGCAGCCAATGTATTCCCATCCGGCGGTGCCGTGGTCAGCTTTACGCTGATGCCAGACAAACCGGACGGCGCGTTCTCCTGCGTCGTAGAAATCGTCCCGTGTAAGGACCCAGTTTGCTGCTTGTCGCCGCCCGACCGCGCTACCTGTCCAAACGCCGGAATAGTCGCCACAAGAATCGCGCATATCGCTGCCGTTCGCCGCCAGCCGAAGGCCTTCCGCGCCACGCCGACGCTGGAGGACACGAACTGTGTTGCGAACCTGAGAACTGCTTTTTGAAGGGAATTCATGGTCTGGGCGATGGGAACTCTGTATCTAAATTTGCTCTTTCTTTTGATCTGTATGGGTCAGTCGGATTGGCGGGCGTCACACGCGCCTTTGGCCAGCCAGACGACATCCCCTTTATTGTCAATTTGCAGCGCGGAAACCGGAAGTCCGGCGAGGTCAGCGTGTGCCTCAATCTCCAACTCGACGAATTTTGGTGCCATCTTGGCATAGTCCTCTTTTGTCCACTCCGGATGTAGTTTGATGTACGAACGGATGTGTCCGTTAGGTCCTATAAAGTAGCCAATCTGCGCGTACGACGGAGCGGTGCTTCGAACCGCTCGACCCTGATCTTCCCAGCGGAATCTGCCTCCAGGCCCCTGACAATCAGCCCGGGTTCACCGTCCTGGATTCCGGCGAAAATCACCTCGGTTGGCTTGTTCGCGATCGTTTTGGCAAAATCCGCAGGCTCGCTCTCGCGGATCTTCCTCACAGCCGCTCATAGGGCCATCGCGCCATCCGAACAAATGCAGCAGCTTTCGCTCGAAGGTCTCCCGGTACCCGGCAAGCCGCACGAACAAATTCCCGCAGATGAAAGGGTGTCGTCATTTCCTCGTAAAGGCCCGCCATCGCTACCGTGCAGCCAGGCTCCTGAATGATTTTGCAAGCGGAGACCGGGCAGCCCCCCGCTAACTAGGCAATCCGCGGCGATCACCAGCCTCTGATTTGCGTGGTCAATTAGCGCGACCACGCTCGTCGCATATAGATGCATTGAGAAGAGGGAAGGGCTGCCAAACAGGAGGACCGCCTTGAGCAATATCTTGAGAGCTGGTTTGCAGGTAAGAGCTTGCCCAAACGCACAGATACCTTTCATCCCGATTCACTCCCAACTCTGAAGTTGATGCCCTGCTCTTGGGTTCCTAACTGTGCGCGGCTTTGGCCTCTTCCTCACAAAGACGCTCGGCGTTCGCATGCAGCTGGGAAAGCACAGTTTCCAGCTTGTCGATGTCGACGTTCAGGACCCCCTCAAAGAATTGGCCGCGAACTTCCTCGAACCTCGCCTTCAAGTGCGGGGCAAAACGTCGCCCCTTACCCGTCGCCTTGATGATCAAGAGCCGATGATCGCGAGGATCACTCTTGCGGGTCAGAAAACTGCCCGCTTCGAGCCGGTCTACAAAGCGCGTGATCTTGCCTTTGTCTCGGCCCATAGCCTTCGCCAGCTTTCCAGCCGAAGTCTCTCCTTCTTGCGCACAATGCACGAGCACCGCTGCTTCCTGTGCCGTCATCCCGAATTGGCTGAAGCAACGATCGAACGCAGTCTGTAGCCGTATGCTGGTACGGAAGAGCCGCGATATGGAGAGCTCGGCCTGCCACTCTCGGATGCCGGCATATTTCCGCTCAGACTTCTGCGCAGGGACAAGGGGATTCCTTAGGAATCCCCTGTGCTTCCCCGTCTCCGTAGTTTCTGCCATCGGTTTGGCCGTCGCGGCTTCTCGAGTTAAGTGTGTAAGCTGCTCATTCCAGTCCATCTAGAAATGGAACCCCAGTTCCGCCGTGTACGATCGCGGCGTGACGAAGTGCGTCCCGCTAAACGTCGACAGGAAGTTGTAGGCGGCGGTCTTGTTGGTCAGATTGATGACGGTGAAGCGCAGGCTCCACCTGTACTTGTCGCCGCGGAAGAGGTTGTCGTCACCCACGCTGGTGTCGAACAAGTTGCGCGGTTTGACGCGCGTGGGATTGTGGTCCAAATCAAACGTGGCACCCGCAATGTTGAGCAACTTTGCGCCGGTCATTGTGGGATTCGCTCCGCAGATGGTTCCCGCGCCCAGCGCGAGAGGCGTGGTTAGAGTCGCTGTGTGCATAACGCCACCAGCATCGACGCAAAAGAGCCCAATGGCTGTTTGCTGATCGGCATCGAGGAAACTCGACGCGTCCGAGAAATTGTCGAGATTTGGATTACTGGCGACCAGACCGCTATCGTAGCGCCAGTTGAAACCGATCCACGGAAGGTTTTTGTACGGCTGATACTGAAAATGCGTTGTCTGATTGAAGGCCTGGTCGTGGTCGATGCGGAACACTTCTCCACCCGTGATGCTGGCGCCCAGCCCCCCGATCTGTGGCGGGAAATAGCGTGCCCGGACGTGAGCAAGGACGACCATAGCAGTAAGGCCGTGGAAATTAGGCATGCTGACGCGAACGGAGGGCCCGTCAATCTTCGAGTTCTTCCACGCTATGGGGAAAAATATTGGGGTGTTGCCGAAGGTGGAGAAATCATACGCATTGTGCGTGTACTTCCATAGGTAGTCGGCGTCCACCACTGCATACTTTCCAAATGCTTGCTGAAAGCCGGCATTGAACTGGTTACGTTGGCCGGAACGAATTGGTGACTGCAGGCTCGCGCCGCCGATTACGTCCGTGATCACTGGGTTGGACGCGCCCAAGCTGGCCAAAATCAAATTCTCATTGAACGGCGTCTCCAGGATCCGCGAGTAGGAGACTCGAAGGACCGAATTTGTCTTCTTGATGTTGTAAGCAACGCCCACGCGGGGCTCGGGCTGCCAATCGTGCACGATCCCGCGATATAGGTCGAAGCGAATCCCCAAATTAAAAGCCCAATTCCCCTTTGAGATGGTGTCCTGGGCGTAGAGCGCAAGTTCCTTGACGTCCGTGTGGCCATGAAACGGAAATAGGCTTCCTCCGCGGGTCAGGTCAAAGGGCAGAAGGGTTGTGCACGGGGCAGCCAAGGCGACACCGTTTACAAAGCACGGGCTGCCAGCAGCGTCCACCTGTGACCCTAGGAAGTTCGGATCCGTAATCCCGAAGTTGAAATTCTCTGTCAGGAACGTGTGCTGGAACGTTCCGCCGACTTTGATATTGTGAACGCCCTTCACATAGGACAGGTCAGAGCGAAGCCCCGCATTGGTCAACGTCCGGTCCTGATTGAGAGTCGCCGAGGAACCACCTGGAATGACTCCCGTGCCGTCAGCAAAAACATTTGCACTCGGATAGTAATTAAAGTGGTCGCGGCGCACAAAGGCGCCTACGGTTAAGAGAGTGGTCGAGCTGATCAGGCGGGTCCATACCGGCGCGATGTTAAAAGTCTTGATCTGCGCGCGTTGATCCTGAGACGGCAATGGAGCACCTGTGATCGGATCCGTCAGGCCAAGGTTGAGGTTATCGATCGTATTGGGCGTCTGGAACCAGGATCGCGTGTATTGGAAGTTCACGTGAACTGAATCCATGGCGGTAATCACATAATCGAAGCGATCGAACAGATTCTCCTCGTTGCCCTTGTCGTGGATGGCGTGTAGTTCGGGGGGATCGAGAAATCGGCTGGTGTTCAACCCGCTGGCCGCGATGAAATTTCCGTACTTCTGGTTTCCGACGGCGAGCCGGAATCCTGCGGTTACGGAGCCGAAGCTGCCGTAGGAGCTGTACACGCTGCCGGTTGGCTTGCCGGTTCCGAGGCCGGACTTCGTCGTAACCTTGATCACCAAGCTGGTCTTGTCGCCATATTCGGCCGGCGGTCCTCCCGATACGGCTTCGAGCGACTGAATAGAGTCCAGCGGAATCTGGTTCGAGAAGACTTTGCTTTGCTGATCCGTGATGGGCTGGCCGTCAACGGAGAATGAATTTTCGGCATGATCCCCAAGCCCGTGAAACAGGCCGTTCGAGTCCGCAACCACGCCCGGCGATACTAGCGTAACCAGCGAACTTACCGACGACGATTGGCTCTCGAGGGGCATCCTATCGGTCAAGCTGGTGTCCACGTCCGTATGAAAACTAGGATCCTTCTCGACAAGATCCCCAGCATTTGCTTCCACCGTCACGCTCGTTACTTCCGTGCCGATCTTCAGGCCGATTTGCAAACTCGTTGGCACGGTCGAACGTACGTCTACGTCCTGTGAATACGCAGCGAACTTATCCGCCGTCACAGTCAGGTGGTAGGGATTGAACGGCACGTTTGTAAAACGAAAGGTTCCATCGCTCCCAGTAGTGGTCTGCCGCTGATAACCGGTCACGGGAAAGCTGATCTCGACCTTTGCCCCGGCAACCACCCCGCCGGAAGAATCCTTTACTACGCCTTCAATCGATCCCGAATTCCCCAGTTGCGCCCAGCCGGGCGCAACTGAAAACAGCAACACCATCGCCAAAATCGAGTAACTCCCCAAACGCTTTAACATTTTTTCTCCATCCCTTTGCGGGTTATTTGTATTTGGTGGATAGAGGCCGCCTGGAAAAATGGCGGTCGCGCCGGCCCAGATAAGGGTCAGCACTCACTTTTGCGTTTCGCTAGCAGGAGATGATAATTATGCGGAAGGAGGCGCTCGAGAAGCGCGGTGCAGAGAAAAAGAATTGCTCGGGGCAGCATGCTGCGGGAGCGAAGAATATCGCGCGATCAGCTCGGAAGCCGAGACGAGATCAAGCGCAGCCGCAGCCAGCACGGGCGCGTGCAGCGACTGGCAGATGTGGCAAGCGTTTTCCGGCCCATTCGTATGTTGGTGGAGCAGGCTGCCGCCGGTCGCGAAATACAGCAGCACGACGCAAGCCAACACTGCCACCGCCCGGCGCACGCTTGTCCGTCCGAAAATAATCCTACCCAGTTGCATAACCTCCCCGTTAGCGTAACACCTTTGACGCGCCAGTCAGCAGAATGGGTGTAAAAAGTTGACCCCTATCCTATTACGTTGCTTGACCCCGCAACCATTCCGGCCTAAGCTTCGTCTTAAGTATAAGGATGTTCGCTAATCCCAACAGGACCCGTGTCTGTGCTCTGCTGCTCGGAATCATCTTCCTGGCGGCGCAATTCCACTTTTGTGCCGATCTCAATTCCGGGCCCAGCGGCTCGCATCCTTGTCAGTTTTGCTCCACCGCGGGCTCCGCCGTCACGACTCAGACTCTGAATCTGGCCGTTGTTCCCGTTGTCGACCGGCTTAAAATTTTCACCTTGATTCTCTCTCCTTCCGTAGAAGTTCAGCGCACAAGCTCTCCTCGCGCCCCTCCGGCTCTGTAGCCCTCCGTTTTTTCTCCATTTGGCCCTTCCACCATAACTGCAGCGACCCGTCCCTATCGCATGGGACCGTAGAGGAGTATCAACATGAAGAAAGGAACGGTATTGGCCACCGCGGTTTTGGCTTTGCCTGTTTGCCCTCTTGCGCAGCAACAACAGATCAATTTCTTAGGCTTCTAGGAGGAATGTCATGAAACAATTCGCTGTTCTGTCCGCCTTGCTCCTTTTTTGTTCAGTCACCCACGCGCAGAACGCGCCTTCTGTGCCAGTCAAGCCCGACGACCCCCCCGTGAACGCAGAAGCCGCCCGCATGAAGGCCCTCGAACAACAAGTCCGTACGCTGGCCGGAGAAGTAGCACTTTTGCGTGACGAGCTGAAGGAACTTCGCGAAACGAAATCACCGGCACAACCTGCCGACCAGCAAGTTTTGCTGGCATCCTCGCACCCCGAACCGGGTGGGCTGCTCCCCTCGCCTGCTCCGACGCCCGCACAAGCTGCGCAAACACAGACTTTCGGCGGCGCGTCGGGCAACGCAAAACTCCTCAACCCGGACATCAGCCTGATCGGCGATTTTATTGGCACCGCGGGCCACAATACCGTCGCCCCAAGCCGTTCCCTGGAGATGCATGAATCCGAATTAGGAATACAGGCCATCATCGATCCTTATGCGCGCGCCGATGCCTTCATCTCCTTCGGCGAGACCGGCGTGAACGTCGAAGAAGCTTACGTCACCTTTACTTCCCTCCCTGCGGGTCTGTTGCTCAAAGTCGGTAAGAAGCGCGCTGACTTTGGAAAGGTCAACACCATCCACAATCACGCGCTGCCATTCATCGACCGTCCTCTCGTCACCAACAATCTAGTCGGCGGCGAGGATGGTATCGACGACGCCGGCTTCTTCCTTTCTCGTTTTCTTCCTGCGCCTAAGAACTGGTTTCTCGAAGGGAGCGCGGAACTATTGCGCGGTGATTCTGCCGATGTTTTCCAGGCCAGCCGCCGCCAGGACGTCAGCGTTGTCGGCCATATGCGCGCTTATCGCGACCTTACCGAATCAACCAACCTGGATCTTGGCCTCTCCTATGCACGCGGCCACAACAACCTTGGATCGAACTTCTTAACCAATCTGTACAGCGCCGACGCAACTCTCCGCTGGAAGCCGCTGCGGCGCGCCATCTACAATTCCTTCTTGTTCCGTACCGAGTTGTTCTGGAGCGCGCGTGACCAGCTCTCTGCCGCGGTCCCCAATCTTTTTCAGACGCAACATGCTTTTGGCATGTACTCCTTCGCGGAATACCGCGTCAATCGCCGCTGGACCGTCGGTGGACGGTTCGACCGTAGCGGCCATGCTACGAATGCCCATCTGACGGATTCCGGCTTCTCAGGTATCCTAACCTATTGGCCCAGCGAGTTTAGCCAGATTCGCGGCCAGTACCGCTTTGGTCATCTGGCGACCAGTCCGACCGAGTTTTCTAACGCGAACGAGTTTCTTTTTCAATTCTTATTCGTTATGGGCGCGCACGGCGCTCACCCGTTTTAAGTTTTTCCAGGAGATTTCGATGCTACGCTTACTGACCAAGAACCCCTTCATCGCGAGCGCCTCGTCCCTGGCGCTCGTGTTTGCCCTGCTTTTTCCCGTCACGGGTAGCGCAGACAGCAAGATTCGCATCATGACCGCCACAACCGATCTGGCGTCGCTCGCACAGGAAATTGGCGGTGACAAGGTTGAAGTTGAATCCGTCGCTCGAGGCTATCAGGATCCGCACTTTGTCGATCCAAAGCCGAGCTTTCTTCTGAAGCTCTCCAAGGCCGAACTGCTCATCGTCGTCGGACTCGAACTCGAGATCGGCTGGCTGCCGCCGCTCATCACACAGTCCAGCAATCCGAGAATTCAAGTCGGCGCGCCGGGCTATTTGGACGCTTCTCGGTTTGCAAGAATCCTGGAGCTCCCCACCGGTCAGGTGACCCGCGCGGAAGGCGACGTCCATCCTCTTGGGAACCCGCATTATTGGCTGGACCCGGACAACGGCTTGCGTATCGCCAAGGGTATTCAGAACAAGCTCAGCGAGATGCGTTCCAATGATGCCGCCTATTTTGCCCAGCGCTACGATGCGTTTGAGCAGCGCCTTAAGCAGTCCGAGCAGCAATGGCAGGCGCAGATGAAGCCTTACGCTGGCCGCAAGGTCGTCACCTATCACCGTTCCTGGCCCAATTTCGCCGAACATTTCGGCCTCAACGTCGTCGGCTACGTCGAGCCGCGTCCCGGCATTCCCCCGAGCCCTCAGCATACCGTTGAATTGATCGGTCAAATGAAGCGCGACGGTGTGAAGGTAATTATGGTCGAGCCGTACTTTGACTTGAAGACCCCCAATTCCATCGCCCGCGAAACCGGCGCGCAAGTCGTCGTCCTGATGCCCTCGGTCGGAGGCGAAAAAGAGATTACCGACTACTTTAAGCTGTTCGACTACGACATCGCCAAGCTCAAGAAAGCTTTTGACGAGACTCACTAGGAGAGCATTCCATGGAGATTCTTCCGTTTCTGATTTTGCCTTTCTTGGCGAGCTTGATCCTGACCGGCATCCATTCCTATCTTGGAGTGCATGTTGTCGAGCGAGGGGTCATTTTCGTGGACCTCGCTCTCGCGCAGATCGCCGCGCTCGGCGCCGTCGTGGCCATTATCGCGGGAATGGACCCGCACGGCCGCGGCGCTTACTGGATCAGCCTCGGCTTCACGTTTCTCGGCGCCGCCATTTTCGCCTTCGCGCGCACACGCCGCGGTCATATTCCCCAGGAAGCCTTTATCGGCATCGCTTACGCCGTTGCTTCTGCGATGGCGATTCTTCTAATGAGCAAGGCCACCGGCGAGACCGAGCATCTCAAGGACATGCTCGTTGGCAATATTCTCGCCGTCTCCCGGCCCGAGGTGATCAAGACCGCGCTGCTCTACAGTGCTATCGGCCTCTTTCACTTCATCTTCCGCAAGAAATTCCTGCTCATCTCCATGAACCACGACAAGGCTGAACAAACCGGCCTCAACGTCCGCTTCTGGGATTTTCTCTTTTATGCCTCTTTCGGGTTCGTTGTCACCTCGTCGGTGGCCATCGCTGGCGTCCTTCTCGTTTTCTGCTACTTGATTGTGCCCAGCGTTGGCGCCATGCTCTTCGCCGACCGCATTGGGCCCCGCCTCGCCATTGGCTGGACCATGGGCACTCTGGTCTCTGCCCTGGGCGTCTATCTTAGCGTCCAACTCGACACACCCACCGGCGCCACCATCGTCGTCACCTTTGGCGGTGTACTTATCGTGATGTTTTTGATGCATCTCGTTTTGCACCACGGTCGCTCCGCCCGGGAACTAAAGGGCGGCGTTTCGGCCCATCGGGAGCTCGAGGCGGCCACTTCCTCCAATCGGGAAATCTAGCTTTTCGAGGGTTCCACCGGCGTCGGCAGTCGTCGCCAGCCTGGTCTCCCGCCTAGTCCTCGGCTTCTTCGTCAACCCAGTCCTCTACGAAATCGTAGCCCGCGAAGGCGACGTCCTCCAGGTCTGACGCAGCTGGTCCGCAGCATCCCTTCTTAGAATTTTGTAGAGGCGGCGCTTGCCCACCCGTGTAGGAGAGAAATCCTTGCAGGAATAGTCCGAATCACTTACGAATTCGGATCAAACGTAACAGCCACCGTAATCGTGCTCTCACCACCAGGCGCAAATCGCCACTGCCGCACTGCTTTCTCGGCGGCATCCGCCAATGCCGGATTCCCACCCAGCACCTCAACATCTTTAACGGTCCCATCCGCATGGACGGCAACCTTCAACCGCACGGTCCCGCCAATGCCCCGTCGCTTCAAAATCGACGGATACTGCGCTTCCACCTTTTTCAGGATTTTGCGGTCATTGTCCTGCCCGCGAACCGGCGTCAAGCACACCACTGCTAAAAGTAGCCACCCCCATATCGCGGCGTATCGGTTCTCGCGTTTACGTTTTGTCATCGTGCGGCCGTAAAGCAGAGGTATGGGACTTGGCTTTGGGACCACCCACACCATTGCCTCTTCCTTTGCCGCACTAACGCTGCAGTCTTCTTACCAACGTAATGTCCTTTTGATGTACGGGTTCCACCAGAGCACCGCAGCTCGGCGGCTATAGTTAAGCTGCTGTAATTAAAGTACTTAGCAAAAACAAAGCCCTTCGCTACAGATGACTTAGCCGGTCGGAGGCTTCGCTTTTGACGAGGGATTCTCAATCCTTTGTCAAAGCCATGTTTCACATTGAGAAGATCCTGTGATTTCTCCGCCTCGAATGAGGGGGCCGCCCGCCCCGCATTTCATCAAATATGCCGAATGCGCGCAGTCCTCGAAAGCGCCAACTACTTCGCAGGTGCCGGCTGCGCCGTCGGCGGCAGGATCCCGTTCAATCGCAGATACACCGCCTGCGCCCCATAGTGGTCATACCAATCGTCGCTCAACGTAATCAGCGCCCCCGCCCGCGACGTCTGCCTATTCCCAAACAAAGTCAGCGGGTCACTCAATTTCGAATCATCCACCCCCGCCAGCGCCGTCGAACAAAACTCAAACGAAGCCTTCAGCGCCGCCACCAGTTTGTCCTTCCCATCCGCATCCGTCAGTTTCACATCTGGAGCCGCCGTTCCCGAAATCTTCGAGCACAAAAAATAATTCGATTGCGCGATGTGCATCACCACGTGCCCGAACGAATTCATCTCCGGCGTAGGCTTGAAGCCATATTTCTCCGCCGGCATCAAATCCGCCGCCGCCACCATATTCTTCTCATACCGCGTCAATTGCCCCTTCACAGTCGTCGTCACCGGATTTGCCACCGGCCCCGGTGCCTCATTCTGAGCAGCGCAAGCCGCCCCGCTCACCAGTAGCCCCGCCATCACCAATCCAATTCGCTTCATTGTCATTTCCCTCCACGCATTAAGCGCTCATCTAGCGCCCCGCATCTTCGTACGCGGTCGTCGTTGGGAAGCATACCCCCGCCCCAGCTACCCGACAAGCGGCTTTCCACCCAAGGAATCGCCGCCTCCCCAGAACCATTGAGCAAGATCATGAGAAAAATCATCGCCAGACTCAAGCGCCTCGACTATTGCGGAATTCGATACGCCCTATTCAAATTTCGTCTACCTTCCCGCATCATTTCGCTCTCATAATACATGTGCATTCTCTCGAAGCCGTCAACCCGCTTCGAGTTGATTTTAAATCAGCGATCTGGCCGCACCCGGTCGGGATTTTTCGAAAGGTTGGAAGCAAGGCCGCGGGTCACGGCCTCAACGAGGAGCGTATGGCAAGAACAAATGGAAATGGTTCATCGACGAAAAGCAACTCCCTCTCCACCAAAAAACTTTCTCCTGAGCAAAAAATCGCGCAGCGCGCCTACGAAATTTACCTCGAACGCAACGGCGCCCCCGGCAACCCGCTCGAAGATTGGGTCCGCGCCGAACGCGAGCTGTTCCAAAAAGCTCGCAAATCCACCAAGAAAACGGCCGCCGTCGCAGCATAATCCCGGCTGGCGCCGGCCTTCTTGAACTCCGCTATGTAGCGCAGGGCGATAGCCCTGCCGCTTTTCCTTCACGCAGACTTTCCCTCAACACTCGGCTACAATGGCGCGGCTCCTGAAACGCGATCCTCTCTACGCGAAGGAAAACCTCAATGCCCCTTGGGTTACAAACAAATTGCCGCGCCTCGCGCATCACCATCCGCAAATTCATCGCCCACGCTCTGGCGTACTTCGCGGTGCTCGCGGCGTCTCCCGCAATCCTCCCCGCCGCACGCCAAGCCTCGCCCGCAAAAAGCTCCGCGCAACCTCGCTTCGCCATTTCCTTCGGCTCCGACCTCAGCGCCACTCCGCTTGACGGTCGCGTTTACGTCGTCATCTCCACAAACAATGATCGCGAACCTCGCATGCAGATCCTCGAAGAGGAAGCCCAGTCCCAGCAAATTTTCGGCGTAGATGTCGATCGCCTCGCCCCCGGCCAAAACGCCATCATCGCTGACGACGCGCTTGGCTACCCGCTGCCCAATTTCCACAACTTGCCCCCCGGCGACTATTGGATACAGGGCGTCCTCAACAAATACACCACCTTCCAGCGCTCCGATGGCCACACTGTCAAGCTCCCCATGGACGAAGGCGAAGGCCAGCACTGGAACATCAAGCCCGGCAATTTCTACAGCACGCCCGAACGCGTCCACATGGATCCCTCTTCGCCAAACACAATTCCGATTCACCTGACCAAGATAGTTCCGCCCATCGATCCGCCCAAAGACACCGAATGGATCAAGCACATCAAAATCCAAAGCCAACTCCTCACGAAATTCTGGGGCCATCCGATGTATCTGGGCGCAATCGTCGTCCTTCCCGATGGCTGGGCTTCGCATCCCAACGCCCACTATCCCCTCCTGGTAAATCACGGCCACTTCCCCCACGACTTCAACGGCTTCCGCACCACGCCTCCCGACCCCAATATGACCGGCTACGCTCTCGAGCGCGCCCAAGCTGCCTACAAGTTTTATCAGGACCGGACCACCGGCAAGCTCCCCCACATGTTGCTCCTGCTCATCCAGCACGCCAACCCTTACTACGATGATTCCTATGCGGTAGATTCTGCTAACGTCGGCCCGTACGGCGAAGCCATCAATCGCGAACTCATCCCCTACATCGAAAAAGAATTCCGCGGCATCGGCCAAGGCTGGGCGCGCGCGCTTTATGGAGGTTCCACCGGCGGCTGGGAAACGTTAGCCACGCAGATTTTTTATCCCGATGATTACAACGGCGCCTGGGGCGCGTGTCCTGACCCGGTCGATTTTCGCGCCTACCAGTCCGTGAATATTTACGACGACAACAACGCCTACTGGACCATCGGCCCGTTTGGACGCATTGCGCAACCAGAGATGCGCACCACCACCGGCCTGATTCAAGCCACCACCGAGGGCTCCAATCGCTGGGAGTTGGTCCTGGGAACCCACGGCCGCTCCGGCGAACAATGGGACATCTGGCAGGCTGTCTTCAGTCCGGTAGGCCCAGATGGCTATCCCGCCGAAATCTGGGATCAACGCACCGGCGTTATCAATAAAGACGTAGCCGCCTACTGGCGCGAACACTTCGACCTAAACGCCATCCTGCAACGCGACTGGAAAATCCTGGGCCCCAAGCTAGTCGGCAAACTCCACGTCACGGTAGGAACCGCCGACACCTATTTCCTGGATCACGCCGTCCACCTGATGCAGAACTCCCTCGAGTCCTCCGCCAACCCCCATTACCCAGCCGACTTCGACTACGGCGTCGACCAACCCCACTGCTACACCGGCCCCCCAGGCTCCACCACCCGCGAAGGCGCCCTAACCTTCACCCAACGCGTCCTAAAATCCTCCGAGCAATGGATGCTCAAGACCGCCCCCAAAGGCGCCGACACCACCAGCTGGCGCTACTAGCTTGTTTTTTCTTCTCGCTGTGGGTGCCCCATCTCGGTTTATGAAGAGGGGAATTCTTCTTCGTCTTGTGAGCCCGAATTCCGAAACCCAATTCTCAAACAAAGATAAATGATCTAATATATAAATCCAGGGTAATCTACCGGAGAGGTTTTTCGGATTGCCGAAGAACCGCTACTTGACGTGTGCTCTCGCGTACATGCAGAATTGTAGGTACAGCGCCTGAATGCGCTTTACTTGGGACGAGCAAAAGAACGCCAGCAACCTCGCCAAGCACGGTGTCAGTTTCGAGCGCGCCACGCTCGTCTTTGACGACCCCCGCGCCCTCAGCCTCTTGGACGACTACGAACTTGAGGAAAGATGGCTGACGATCGGGCTGGCAAACGGTGTCGTGGTCCTCGTAGTCGTTCACACTCTGCAGGAGCTGGATAATGAAAATGAGGAAGAGGTCAGAATCATTTCAGCGCGAAAAGCCACGCGCCGTGAAGGAGAAATCTATGAACGGGGGTGCCAAAACCCCTGATCCAGAGCTCGAAGCTCTTGTCCGTCTCCGTGACGAGGACATTGATACCTCCGACATCCCCGAAATAACGGACTGGAGCAAGGCCGTCGTCGGGAAATTCTACCGACCCATCAAAAGCCCCGTCACCATCCGCCTCGACGCTGACGTCCTCGCCTGGCTCAAGCGCTCTGGCCCCGGCTACCAAACCCGCATCAACGCCCTCCTCCGCCAAGCCATGCACCTCCCCCGCCCCGCTTCCCACAGAGCCGCCAACTCCCGCACCAAAAAGTCCCGCTAATCGCGCCCCTCCGCCGTCATTTCGAGCAGCGCGAGGAAGCTGCTGTTTCCTCGCTTCATGCGCCACGGGTCATGGAACACCAATCACCGGTGCTCGCCTTTCCCCTAATTTGTCTGTTCTGCGATTCTCAGCGTGCTCTGCGTCTCTGCGTTATCCTTTGTCTTTGGGTTCCACTACCCACCACCGATTTTCTTTTCCCCGTATAATGTGCCCTCCATTCCGGAGGCCTACATCACTCGGGAGGATCGATGAGCGCCACGCAACGGCTCCAGGAAATCCGCGACGGTTTCGAGCGCCCCTTCTGGGTCGCCAACGTCAGCGAAATCTTCGAGCGCCTCTCCTACTACGGCGCATTCTCCTCGCTCGCCGTCTATCTCCAGGAAAAACTGAACTTCTCCACCGAGCAGACCGGTACGCTCACCGGCATTTTTGGCGGCATGGTCTGGTTCCTGGCGATTTTCGGTGGAGCCGTCGCGGACAAACTCGGCTTTCGCCGCGCGCTCTCGATGGCCTACCTCATTCTTGCGGCCGCGTATTTCCTGATCGGTTCGATCGGCGCGTCCTGGCTCGCGCCCATTCGGGGAGCGGTTCCGCTCAGCTTGTTTGTCGGCTGCATCCTGATTCTTCCTGCGCTTGGCATCGCGCTAGTAAAACCGTGCGTCGTCGGCACCACCGCCCGCGCCTCCCAGCCGAATGTCCGTACCCTCGGTTACTCCATCTACTACACCATGGTGAACATTGGCGGCACCGCCGGCCCCTTCGTCGCGGATTGGGCGCACAGGCACTTTGGACTCGAGCGAGTTTTTCGCATCTCCGCGCTCAGCGTGTTCGCCATGTTTTTCCTGATCCTTTTTTTCTTCCGCGATCCGCGCAAACCCGGCGACGAGCCCGCGCCGAGTCTTCTCCAAGTCATGCGCAACTTTCGCGCGGTGATCTGGCCGCCTCGGTTTCTCATTTTCCTTCTCATTTTCACCGGCTACTGGATCGTTTTTTGGCAGCAATACACCAGCTTGCCTGGCTACATCCACACTTACGTGAATGCCAAAGCTCGCGTCGAACTCATTCTCATCACCGACGCCGCTATCGTTGTCTGCCTCACCTTTGTGGTCAACTACCTCGCGCGAAAAATTCCGCCGTTCCACGCCGTCATTCTCGGCACCGTCATTTCTTCCATGTCGTGGCTGGTGTTGGCGTTTTGGCCGACGGTCATCGGCGCGGTAGTTTCCATCGCCGTGCTGGCTCTAGGCGAAATCATCCAGCAGCCGCCTTACTACGCGTACATCTCACGCCTCGCGCCTCCCGGCCAGCAAGGCACCTACATGGGCTTTGCATTTCTTCCCATTGGAATTGGATCACTGGTAGGCGGCTGGTTCGGCGGGACGATGATGCATCACTTCGGCGAAGTCGCCCATCATCCCGAGCGCGCCTGGTGGGCCATCAGCGCCGTCGGCTTCGCCACCGCTCTTCTGTTGTGGATTTACGACCGCGCCGTCAAACCCGCTGCGCAGGAGTCTTCGCAATGACCTCGAAGTTTCTCCAATCGCGCCGCGCATTCCCGGTAGGGGCACGATACATCGTGCCCTCTTCGCTACTCACTCTCTTCTCAATTGACCATGCGTCGAAGCGAAGCGAGCGCTTGCCGCGCGAGCGAATACCGCGGCTCGACTTCCAGCGCCTCTTGAAAACATTTCATCGCGCGCGCGTACATCTCCTTACCGAGATACGCCCGGCCGAGATTGTAATGGGGAAAATGGCGCGGCTCATAGCGGCGCGCTTCAATCGCGCGTTCGAGCCACGGAATCGCTTCATCAAAGCGCTCCAGCTCAATCAGATAGGCGCCAATGTCGTTGTAAGGATTGCCGAACTCCGGATCCACTTCGATCGCGCGCTTGCACTCGGCAATCGCGTCTTCGATGCGGCCCTGAAAATGGTACGTCCAGCCGAGAAACGTGTAGGCCTCGGCGGTCGGATGCAGTTCGAGCGAGGATTGATAGAGCTCCACGGCCCGGTCGTAGTCGCCCTCCATTTGTGCCTGATAAGCGTCTTGGAGGATTTCCCACGCCCGCGTGAGGGTTTCCTGGCTCATGGTGTAAATTGTTAACACACGGTTTGGAGGGCGTCAAAAGTACGAGAGTCCCATCGGTGCACAGGGTGAACCTGTACGTTGTGCCGGGTTCCGCCGGGAGTGGAAATTACAGCGATAAAAAGAGAAGATGGATGCGCACTCTGCACGCATAGGCGCTCGGACTCAAAGACAGTTGTACTCTGCTTGTACTTGAACACGAAGGGGGAAACGTGAAGCGAAATTATCTTTTTCTTGGGATCGCGTTATTGGGCATGGCGGTAGCAGTTTTGGCGCAGGATCCGCCGGCAAAGACGGCTCCGAAAAAAGCGGCGGCGGGCAAATCCGGATCGGCAACCAAAGGCAAGGAAGTGTTCGATCAGAAATGCGGCATCTGCCATTTTGCCGATAGCGACGCGAAAAAAATCGGCCCCGGACTAAAAGGAATTTCGAAGCGCGGCACGTTCACCGTGAACAACAACAAGTTCACTGAGGAATCGCTGAAAACCTGGATCGAAAATGGCGACTCGCTGATGCCCCCGTTCAAAGAGGTTCTGGACGAACAGCAAATCAAGGACGTCATCGCCTACGTGAAAACGCTCTAGCCCGTTTGCAACGACTGCCTCTCGCGCGATCGGATTAATTCAGCTTCGCAAAATCGGCGCTGTTGGAGGAACTATGATTTTCGCGAGCGAGTGGCAACGACGCGGGCGCTTTTGGAATTTCGTGGAAAGAAAAAGCCCCCGACCGCCTGATTGTTCAGGCCATCGGGGGCAAACTCAACCGGGACACCCACCCAGGCACCTAGCGCGGTCCGAAGCGGCGATGCGCGAAAATTATGTACGGCCGCCAGCCGATTCTTGTGCGCTGTGTCCGGGCCTCTTCCCTGCGAAGCAGGGAATTTACTTCAGTACGGCGTCTTTGAACGCCTTCGCCGGGCGCAGCCGAACTACGGTCTTGGCCTTGATCTTGATTGCTTCGCCCGTCTGAGGGTTACGGCCCATGCGCGCCTTGCGGTGCGCTTTCACGGCGCGGCCGATGTTCGGAATAACGAACTTGCCCGCTCCGCCCTTGCATTCCTTCACCGCGAGCTTAAAAAGCTCTTCGAAAAAGAGCACTGCGGTTTTCTTGGGTGTGCCGCACTTCTCGGCGATGTGCGACACGATCTTGCTCTTGCTCATTGGCTTGGCTGCCATCTAGTCTGCTTATCCTCCTGTATTTTCTTTCCACCCCGAAACGAGCGGGGCAGGCCGCGAGCGAAAAATCCCTGTTTTGCTGCGGAAAAACTCGGGCCGTTGGGCACTATAGCCAAGCTGAAAGTAGAACGCAAGGAAAAACCGCAAAAAAGGCTGGAAAAATGCAGCTTTTCTGCGAGCGACCCAAAAATGACTGTTAAAAACGCGTGTAACACTCGCGTTCATCGCATTCGAACGCCTCGCGAAGTGGGATTGCTTCGAATTCGTTCCATTCGAATGCCGAAGCTGGAGCATTCGAACGGCCAAATGAGAGCCCCCGAATGCCTTGGCAGCTAGCGCAACTTGTACCGCGCGCGGTTAGAGCGCGGCGAGATCGGTGTAGAAGTGGGCGATGGCTTTAATGCCGCCGAAATAGTTTTCGAGGGCGAGGTGTTCGTCGGGAGCGTGCGCGTTTTCGTCGGGGAGACCGAAACCGATTAGCACGCAGGGAACTTTGAAGGTGTCATGCATCTGGGTGACGAAGGGGATGGAGCCGCCCTCGCGAATGAAGACGGCTTTTTTCCCGAAGCCCTTTTCGAGCGCACCCTGCGCGATCGTAAAGATTGGCGCGTGGAACGGGGCTACCCACGGTTTGCCGGTGCTGAGCACCTCGAACTTGCACTTGACCGTCTTCGGCAAGAGCTTGCGAATTTGTTTTTCGACGAGCTTCGCAATGGCTTGCGGATCCTGGTCGGGAACGAGGCGGGTAGAAAATTTCGCGTAGGCTTTCGAAGGGATCACCGTCTTTGCGCCCTCACCTTGATAACCTCCCCACATGCCGTTCAACTCGAAGGTTGGCCTCGTCCATAGCTGTTCCACGATGGAAGAGCCTTTTTCGCCATCGTAGCCCGGCGCGCCAACGGCTTCTTCGAATGCTTTTTTCTTCCAGGGGAGAGCATTCAAGGCTTTGCGTTCGGGCGCGGAAATTTTTGCGACTTTATCATAGAAGCCGGGGACGGTGATGCGGAAATTTTTGTCGTGAAGCTTGGCGAACAATTCGCTGAGAATCGTCAACGGATTAGGAACCGCGCCGCCATACACGCCGGAGTGGAGATCGCGCGCGGGACCGGTTAGTTCAATCTGGTAGTAATTCAATCCACGCAAGCCGTAGGTGATGGAAGGAACGCCTTTTGCGAGCATCGAGGTATCGGAAACGACGAGCGCGTCGGCCTTGAGTTTTTCCTTATTTTTTTGCACGTAGTCCCAGAGGCTGACACTGCCGACTTCCTCTTCGCCTTCGATCAGCACTTTTACATTGATGGGCAGCTTTCCGTTTACTTGCTGGATGGATTCGAGTGCTTTGAGATGAATGTGGACCTGGCCTTTGTCATCGGCTGTTCCGCGGCCGAAAAGATTGCCGTTGCGCACGGTGGGTTCGAACGCGGGGGACGTCCAAAGGTCGAGCGGCTCCGCGGGCTGCACATCGTAGTGGCCGTAAAAGAGGACGGTGGGCTTGCCGGGAGCTTCGAGAGATTCGGCATACACGAGCGGATGGAGATTTGTGGGAACAATTTCAATTTTCTGGAATCCGGCGGCGCGAAGATGGTCCGCCACCCAGCGAGCCGCGCGTTCGATGTCGGGTTTGTGTTCACTCTTGGCGCTCACGCTGGGGATTCGCAAAAATTCGCAAAGCTCCGCCAAATTCTTATCGCGATTACCTTCTATAATTTCAGCAAGGTTCATAAGGGGGCTCTCGGGGGGTGTGAGTCCTTTCGAATAAAACCAAACGAAACTTGAAGCGAATGTATGTGGCAGCGGAAATGAGTACGGACTTACAAAACTGCCCTCGGCTGCTGTTTCCTATTCTAGGGCTGGGCCTGCCCTGGGCACAAGCGGGTACGGCAGAGAATTTATGGCCGAAAAGAGCGCTACAAAAGTTGTGAGGATACGAGATCGCGGGCGGATTGTTGTCCGTCCAGACCGCGTTTGGAGTCTGCCGCGGAAACGCTTCGCAAGTTCCTTGCGCGGTTCCAAAACGGAACATAAGCTGCTTTCACCTATTTTATTTACTTGTATTAATCACAGCTCTTAACTATAGTAAACCTCGAAACCGTTAAAGCCAGATCCTTGTTAGAAAGCGGACTAACCATCATGTTGCGTACCAGCCTTGCGATATTTCTCTCTGCGGGATGGCTGCTTTTACCTGAGACGGCATTTGCGCAAGGCGAAACCACGAGCGCGATCGTCGGCCAGGTGAACGATGCGAGCGGCGCGGCGGTGCTGGGCGCCGCGGTGACGGTCACGAATAAAGAGACTGGATTAAAGCGCAGCGCGAAAACCGATGAAGCGGGACGGTTCAACTTTCCCCAGCTGAAACCCGGAACGTACTTGGCCAAGGTGGAAGCAGAAGGCTTCGAACCTCTGGAAAATGACGCTGTATCCGCTGGCCTGGGCCAGAAGCAAACCGTCAATTTCATCGTTCGGGTTGCCCATGCCAAGGAGAGTGTCGAGGTCATGAGCGAAGCGGCGATTCTCAACCCCGAGAACGCGAATACATCGACGACTCTCAGTGCACGCGCGCTGGAAGACCTTCCGAATCCGGGCGGCGATTTAACCTACCCTCTTCAGTTTGCCGCAGGCGCGCTCATCAATACGGCGGGCAGTAGCAATGATTTTATTGGCGGCACGAATGGGTTCGGCAACGTGGAATTCAATGGATTGCCCGCTCTCTCGAACGGTTACATCGTCGATGGTCTGGAAACAAACGACCCGCTGACCAATCTGAACAGCGGACTCTCGACCAATCTCGTTCTCGGATTGAATTCGGTATCGGAAGTGACGGTCAATACGCTTTCCTATGCCGTCGATCAGGGGCGGTATGGAGCGTCCCAGGTTAACTACGTCACAAAGTCTGGTTCGAACAAGTTTCACGGGAATCTATATGAGTTGTGGAATGGCGCGAAGTTTAACGCGGCCAATTATTTCACGAATGCCACGCCGGGAAATCACAAGCCGCGCTCGACGGTGAACCACTTCGGAGGCAGTGTGGGTGGCCCGATCGTCCGCGACAAGTTGTTTTTCTTTTTCGATAGCGAGTGGGTTCGGATCGCCCTGCCTATCGTTACGGGCACTACCGTACCTACCCCAGCGTTTCAAAACTACGTATTGCAGCAATTACGGACCGGCAAACCAGACCCGAACCACTCCGGCAAATATCTGGACTCGCCTTCACCGCAATCGATACCTTTTTATATGCAGATGTTTTCCCTTTATAGAAATACCAACGGCACGCCGGCGGGCGTGCTCGGATGTCCTTACGATATGGGCATGGTGGCGCCTGCAATACCCAACGACGGGAATTTCTGCGCCAATCGCCAGAGCACTTCGCGGTCAAGCACTGATCACGAACAGGTACAGACGGTTCGAATCGATTACAACATCAATGAGAAAAACACGACCTGGTTTCGCCTTCAGGCCGATACAGGCGTCCAAGTTGCCTTCACCGATCCGATCAATCCCGTGTTCGACTCGTTCTCTCCGCAGCCGCTATACTCCATCGCAGCGGGATATACGCACGTCTTTTCGCAGAATCTTGTGAATTATTTCAACCCGGCATTTTCTTGGTACAGAAGCCTGTTTGGCCCAAGTGATTTTCAGAAGACTCTTTCCGCTTTTCCAATCGTGCTGCAAGGCACCGGGGCGAATGCTTTTACGAGGGTCGGAGGGCTTGACAACACCTGGGTCCAGGGAAGACGCGCCTCCCGCCTCTTTATCAACGATAATCTCGCTTGGAGCCACGGGGCGCACGAACTCCGTTTTGGAACCAATACCCGGATTTTTCGCCTGAACGACTATGACTTCGCGCAAGGCTCGGTCCCAACCGTGACTTATAACACCCTGGAGGAATACATTTACGGAGTCGCATCCACGGCGACAAAGACTTTCCCCACCTCAACGAACGAACCGTTCAACTTCCTCAATCTTGATCTCTACGCACAGGACACTTGGAAGGTGACCAAGAAGCTGACGTGGACCTTCGGGATACGCGATACATTGAATTCCAATCCGTTGAATCCGCATCAACATATTGCCCGGCTGACCGGCTCTTTCGATTCGATCTCGCATGATGTGAATCAACCTTTGAACGCCGCAATTCAAACCGGTCTCGGCAACGTGTTTTCCTCGACGCCCCTGGCCATCCTGCAGCCCAGAACAGCCATCGCCTGGCAGTTTGAACCTAAAACCGTGCTGCGTGCCGGCTTTGGAGTTTTCAGCGACATATTGCCTGGCACTATCGCCGACGTAGTTGGCTTCAATCCGCCATACGTGAAAACCTTCCAAGGCGGACTCTTAGGCACTGTCGGTGGCACAGCCATTGCACCGGGCGTGCCCGGCAGCGCTGTGAACGCAACTATCATGGCAAACCAGACATTTGACGCGGGTTTTGCACAGGGCCAGCTTTCCTGCGAGTCTGCACAGTCGAATCCCGCGACGTGTCTTCTTCCGGTCGCCATCACGGCGGTGCCCGACGGAAAACTTCACGCGCCATACTTCATGGAGTGGAGTCTTGGCCTGGAGCACCAGTTGGGAGCTACAGGAAGCCTTCACGCGCAGTACGTGGGCACACGAGCCGTAAATCAGCCGTATCTAACGCAAGTGAATGGCTACCAAACGGTGTGTGATGGATGCTTCTCGCCGTTTCCTTACGCGCAATCCACCGATCCCCGGTTCGGCGCGGTAACGCAGTTTTCCACGGGGGCTAACAGTCATTACCACGGGCTACAAATAACCGCGATGAAGCGTCTTGCAAACGGTTTCCTGGGGCAACTGAACTACACCTGGAGCCGTTGCATGGATACAGTCTCAAACGGTGGATTCCTGCAGTTCTCAGCAGGAGCAATCCTCTCCCCTCTTCCCGGAGATTTGGCACGGGACTACGGTCCTTGCGACTACGACATCCGGCACAATCTTAACGCCCAATATGTTTACCAATTGCCGATGAAGGTGCGAAACCGGACTCTTGGCTATGCGGTGAACGGCTGGCAAGCGTCGGGAACGCTGTTTTGGCATAGCGGGATTCCGTTTTCTGTCCTGAGCGCCCCGTATTCAGCAAATGGAAATGGCATCGTGAACGGCAGTGGGCCGCAGTTCGCAAGTGTTGTTCCCGGCGTGCCGCTTTATAAGCACAATCCCATTCCAGGTGTCACACAACCGGGCACGGTGCAATGGCTCAATCCCGATGCCTTTGTTTCGACCGTTGACACAAGTACTGGGAGATGCCTCGGAAGCAGCGACAGTCCGAAGAATTGTCAATTCGGGAATCTTGGCCGCAACGCGCTGCGCGGTCCCAGTTTTGCGTGGAGTGACTTCTATCTCACGAAGTGGTTTCCGTTGACCGAGCGTTTAAAGATGCGCTTCGACGTTCAATTCTTCAATGTGTTCAACCATCCTAATTTCGCACTCCCGAGCATGGTTCTTGCTGGGATTCCGGGTAAGCCTTCTACCCAGACTGGGTTTGGAGCACTTACTTCCACGACTTCTCCGCCGACGGGCTTGCTCGGGGTGGGCTTGGGCGGAGATAGCACACCTCGGATGATCGCGTTTCAATTACGGCTCGAATTCTAGACCCGAAAACGGAGGCTTGAGGTCTCGGAACGCCGTTTCTGCGCCGCTTCCTTGATTGTTGGTGGGACGTGCCGGCATCAGCAGCGAATTCGGGGCGTCGAGACACTACGCCCGAAATCTTACATCGGTTTCCAGTCCGTGAGGGTCGAGAGGAATTGCAATCCTACGCAGAAATGTCCGTCCGTCAGGGGCTCACAGTAAACTACTTTCGCTTGCGCCCGAAGCTCGCCTGAGCTCGAAGCAAGCCGTGGCTGCTCCTCGAGCTGCCACCGCCGTCTCGTTATGATGCGTGCTCCACGGGAACTCACGTTCACCGTCATGGCCTGATCGGCAACGAGCAGCTTTTCCGCGACCACAAGGCATACTGGGATGGCCATCGGGACGCGCTTTTCATTTCTTCCATCCAAGCGCATTTGACCGAGATATCTCCGAGACGGCCCTTGCCGGTGGCATGGGACCGTCAGAATTGTTCACGGATTGCCCTCACACAACTTTCCGTGTACTACGTTTTTTCTCGTACATAGCCTTATCCGCTTGCACCATCAGTTCGCCGAGCGTAGTGGCGCGCTTGGGAT
>Ga0209736_1000134_pt1 | contig 23304 bp, 16 predicted proteins | sample BlaSpr_A8_Ref_M3_FD_187992 | JGI IMG/M metagenome (GOLD analysis project Ga0209736, IMG submission 187992) | Forest soil microbial communities from Thunder Bay, Ontario, Canada - Black Spruce, Ontario site 2_A8_Ref_M3 (SPAdes) (version 2) | ecosystem: Environmental > Terrestrial > Soil > Boreal...
GCGCAGCGCTTCGTGCGGCAAGCGGCCTGCCGGCATCGGTTTGCTACTACAATTCACCTAGGATGCGGTCGGCCGTTCATGCGGCGTGCCAGACAGAAAAGTACGACTTGATTTTCGTGTATTGCTCGTCCGTTGCCCAGTTCGTGCCGCGGCCCTTTCCCGCGCCAGTGGTGATCGATTTCGTCGATGCCGACTCCGCGAAGTGGAAGCAATATGCGAGATACAGTTCTTTTCCAAAGGCATGGCTCTATTCGCGAGAAGGCCGGCTTCTGGCAGCGTATGAAAGGCAAATTGCGGAATTGGCCGACGTCTCAGTTGTAACCACTCGCCAGGAGCTGGATGATCTGGGCGGCGAGGCAAAGTGTCCGCGCGTCGAAGTCGTGGAAAACGGAGTGTCACAGCCTCCTGCGGAGGCGGTCGTGCCTTGCGAGGTTCGGGACCTCCAGCCTTACATTCTCTTCGTTGGGACCATGAGCTATCGTCCCAACGCGGATGCAGTCACCTATTTCGCCGATGAGATATTCCCACTGGTTCAGCAGGCCAAGCCGAATGTGCGCTTTCTCATTGTCGGCCGTGATCCGACCGACGAGGTCCAAGCGCTGGCAGAACGGTCTGGAGTATCGGTGACCGGTAGCGTGCCCGACGTGCACGGTTATCTTCTGGGTGCGGCCTGCGCGGTTGCGCCATTTCGGATTGCACAAGGCGTACAGAACAAGGTCTTGGAAGCTCTAGTCACGGGGATCCCGGTGGTTCTGACGTCTCGCCCGGCCAGAGCCATCCCGGACGGCGCTTCGGACCTGCTTCTGATTGCGGACAGCCCCAAAGACTTTGCAAACGCAGTTCTGCGCACGATCGAAGATCCGCACTACGCCGAGCGAGCTCTCGCTGCGGTGTTGCGCATGCGCGAACTATTGTCCTGGACGCCGCCTCTTGAAAAACTGGCCCGCCTGGTCCGCGACGCTGCGGCTGGAAAAGCAAGTCGGTTCACCAATAAGGCGGTGCAAGAATCCTCCCCCGATGCCCAGCTCGTGCTTGAGGGGAAAGCAAGACCATGACCGCCCGAGTCGCTCCGGTATCCCCCCCAGCGCCAGAGCCAAATGTCTTGGGCCGCCCGGCTGCGGTAGCCTCCCAAGCACTATCCGTTCAAAAGCTCAAAATCTTGCACGTCTTCAACTACATTGGACTGGGCGGCACGGAGCTGACGGCGCTGCGTCTGATCCAACATCTGGGAAACCAGGATTTTACCCACAAGCTTTTTGGGTTGCGTGGCGCCGACCGGGCCATGCTGGCCCTACGTTATCCACAAGCGGACGTACTCACGCCCGAAAATGATGAAAAACCATCCAAGTTCCAGTTCCTCTTGCTGCGCAGAGTGATCCAGGCCTATCGGCCGCAGGTCGTGCACTCGAGAAATTGGGGCGCGATCGAGGCTGTGGCTGCAGCAAAGTCCGCTGGCGTGCCCATCGTCATTCACAGCGAGCATGGATACGAAAAGGAAACAATGAACGGCTTCCCGTTGCACCGCCGTGCATACCGTCGCTTAGCCTACGGGATGGCCGATTCTCTGCTAACCGTTACGGAGGAATTGCGCGAGTATCATGCCAGGCAGGGCTGGGTTTCCGCTCGTGCATTTCACGTCATTTCAAATGGCATTGATCTGCAAGCATTTTCGCCGAGATCAGAATCCATGTGTTCTTTTCGCCGCGAACTGAACATCTCTCCTGAGCGCTTCCTTCTCGGCACCATTGGCCGCATGGTGCCCGTGAAGGATCAGCTCACGTTGCTCCGCGCAGCGGAGTTGTTGGCTTCTGAAGGCCTGAATATTCATGTCCTGATCGTGGGCTCGGGCCCGGAAGAACAAGCCTTGCGAAACCGTGCTGTCTCATCACCGGCTCTTGACGGCCGCGTTTCCTTCATGGCTCCCACAGAAAGGGTCCCCGAAACGCTGAAGTCGATGGATGTTTTTATTCTCCCGTCGCTCTCGGAGGGAATGTCCAACACTCTGCTGGAGGCCATGGCTTGTGGGATTCCGGTAGTCGCGACAAATGCGGGTGGCAACTCCGAAATCATCGAGGACCGCCGATGCGGCCTTTTGTTTTCGCCTGGCGATTTTGTTGCGCTAGCCCGCCTCGTCAAGGAACTGCACGGTGATGCTGATCTAAGAATTCGTCTGGCAAAAGCAGCCCGCGATCGCATCGAGCGGCGATACAGTCTCGAAAATATGGTCGACGCCTATCGTCAGCTTTATGTGGGACTCGCGCAGCAGCGCGGACTTTTGCATGCAGAGGTTCCCTAATTCATGTGCGGAATCTGCGGACTATTCGATTTTCATGATCGGCGCACTCCTCCAGTCGAACTCCTGCGCCGCATGACCGACACGATCATCCACCGCGGCCCGGACGACGAGGGCATCTATACTGGGCCCGGCATCGGGCTTGGATTTCGTCGCCTCAGTATCATCGACGTCACCGGCGGTCATCAGCCTATGGCCAACGAAGACGAGACCGTCTGGGTGATGCTCAACGGTGAAATCTACAACTACCCAGAACTCCGCAGCGACCTCCTCGGCAAGGGTCACCGCTTCAACACCCATTCCGACACCGAGACTATCGTTCATCTCTACGAGCAATATGGAGAGGATTGCTTCCGCCGCCTTCGCGGTATGTTTGCCATCGCACTCTGGGATTCTCGCGACCGTAAACTGCTTCTAGCGCGCGACCGCGTCGGCAAAAAGCCGCTCTTCTACAGCTGCGCTAACGATCGAATCGTCTTCGGCTCCGAGCTGAAGTGTCTGTTGGCGTCCGGCGGTCTCTCGCGCGATATTGATCCGCAAGCGCTTTCCGACTATTTTTCTTTTGGTTACATCCCAGCGCCTAAAACCATCTATCGTGAAGCTCGCAAACTCTTGCCGGGCCACTATCTGGTCGCCTCCGAAAACGGCATTAAGCAAAGTTCCTACTGGAGTCTGTCCTTCGGCGATGTCGAGGACCGCACGGAAGAGGAGTGGTGCGAAGCGATTCGCCACTCCGTTTGTGAAGCCACCCGAATCCGTCTGATGAGTGACGTGCCGCTCGGCGCTTTCCTCAGCGGCGGCATCGATTCCTCCTGCATCGTGGCCACCATGAGTTCGCTCATGAAGCGCCCTGTTACTACTTGCTCGATCGGCTTCAAGGAGCAGGAGTACAACGAAGCCGACTTTGCCCGTGAGCTCGCGGCAAAATTTGGCGCCGACCATCACGAACAAGTCATCGAACCCAACGCTGTTGAAGTCCTCAAAAAGCTCGCCTGGCACTTCGACGAGCCCTTCGCCGATTCCTCCGCGATCCCGACTTACTACGTCTCCTGGGTCGCGCGCCAGTCAGTCACCGTGGCACTCGGCGGCGATGGCGGCGACGAAAGCTTCGCCGGTTACCGCCGTTACTATTTCGATCAACTCGAAAACCGGTTGCGCGGCTATTTTCCATCCGGCGTTCGGAATCGCGTCTTCGGCCCGCTCGGCAAACTGTATCCGCCGCTCGCTTGGGCGCCGCGCGTGTTTCGGGCAAGAGCCACTCTGCAAAGCCTGTCCCGTGAACCGCTCGCAGGCTATTTCAATTCCATTTCTATTTTTCGCCCCGACGAAAAACCTCGCCTTTTGTCCGGCGATTTTCGCGCAACCCTCAAGGACTACGATTCCATCGGCGTGCTCGAACCGTACTATCGCGAAGCCGGCACCGACGATCTGCTCTCGCGGATTCAGTACGTGGACATCAAAACCTATCTCCCGGACGACATCCTCGCCAAGGTCGACCGTGCCAGCATGGCTGTTTCACTCGAAGTACGCGCGCCCCTTCTGGATCACGTTCTTCTCGAACTCGTCGCCAAAATCCCTTCACAGCTCAAGCTGCGCGGCACCACTGGCAAATACATTTTCAAGAAGGCCATGAGCAACATCCTGCCGCCCGAAACGCTCAGGCGCCGCAAACAAGGATTCGCCATTCCGCTGGCGCGCTGGTTCCGCAAGGAACTCCACGACTTGGCCCGCGAAGCCCTGTTTTCCAGGGACGACGCCATGCTGGATCGCAACTATCTTCGCAGAATCTGGAAAGAGCATCAGGACGGCACGCACGATCGCTCGGCTCATCTCTGGGCCGTCCTGATGTACCGCCAATGGCGAACTGTATTCGAGGTTTGAGGTATTCCTGGTGAGCGGTATCTGTGGCATCTGCGAAGTCGGCGAGCACCCATCCCAGTCAGGGATGGCGCCCATGTTGTCGAGGCTGTCGGTCAGTGCCGAAGAGCGCGTTACGACATTGGCGCACGGCTGCATTCGTCTTGGCGTCTCCGCGCGCTGGCCCACCCAAGAGCTTGCTTCCGTCGGCGATCTGTACATTGCCGCGGACACCGATCTCACCAACCGCCAGGGAATTCAGGACCACCTGAAGAACGCCAGAGTGCCTGGTGACCTATCCTCCACCCCTCAATGGATCGCCGCCCTGTATCGTTTGTATGGCCTTGATTTCGTCAAGCACCTCGAAGGCGCTTTCGCTATTGCCATCTGGGACGGAAGGGACCATCGCCTACTCCTCGCGACCGATCCACTCGGCATCAAAACGCTGTATTACACCCGCGCAGGGGCGGCTTTTCTCTTCGCCAGCCGCGCTGGCTCGGTTCAAGCAGCGCTGAAAGAAAAGCGCAGCCCCAATGCAGCGGCAACCGTTCAATACCTGATCTTCAGCGTCGTCACCGCCCCACTCTCCATCTATCAAAACATCGAGCGGCTGCCGCCGGGCTATCTGTTCACCTTCTCCGGCGGCCGCGAAAACAAACGCCGTTATTGGGATCTCACTTACGTCGAAGAAAAACTGGGAAGCGAATCTTCCTGGCGCGACCGATTGCGCGAGCAAATGCGCGCCGCCGTGCACCGCAATCTCGAAGGCGGTGACCGCGAAAATACTGGCGCCTATCTCAGTGGTGGCACCGACAGCAGCAGCGTGGTTGCTTTTATGTCCGACCGTTTTTCCAATGTCAACTGTTGCTCTATCTCTTTCCCGGTCAGCGGCTACAACGAAATTGAATACGCTCGCGCAACTGCAAAACATTTCAACGCGAGTCACCACGAACTTTGCTTGAGCCCTGCCGACGCCATCGATGCCATTCCCAAAGTCATTTCCTACTTTGACGAGCCGTTCGCCAACTCCTCGGCTCTCGCCTCCTATCACTGCGCGTTGCTCGGCAAGCACCGCGGCCTCCACACTATGCTTGCCGGCGATGGCGGCGACGAGCTATTCGCGGGTAACGAGCGTTACGCCAGTGACAAACGCTTCAGCATCTATCAATCCATCCCGCGCTGGCTCCGCAAAGGAATTGTCGAACCGTTTGCCAACCTTCTTCCTGCGAACAATGGCTCACTGAGCCTGCCCGGCCGCTACGTTCGCCGCGCCAATATTCCCAATCCGCGGAGAATTTTCTCCTACAGCGTATTCCTCAGCGACCCGCCCGACTCCATTTTCGAGCCAGGCTTCCTCGAGCAAGCTCCCCCGGAAGAATGGATGACTATTGCTGACGGCCATTTCAAAGAGGCGCAAGCCAGCAGCGACCTTAACCGCATCATGCATCTCGACCTTAAGATCATTTTGGCCGACAACGATCTTCGCAAAGTCTCGGGCACCGCCGAGCTCGCCGGCGTTCGCGTCCGTTACCCGCTTCTGGATCGCCAACTCGCCGAGTTCTCCGGCACTATCCCCACGCATCTTAAGCTCAAGGGCTCCCGGAAGCGCTATATTTTCAAGAAAGCCATGGAGGGGATTCTCCCGAGCGTTGTCCTGCACAAGAAGAAGCACGGCTTCGGCGTGCCCATCGGCAATTGGTTCCTGCAGGACCCGAAACTCAAAGCTCTGGCACAGGATGTTCTCAACGACCCCCGCACCCGTCAGCGCGGATACTTCAAGGTCGATTTCTATCGCAACATTTCGGAGCTGCATCGCCGTGAGCACGCCGCCTTTTATGGCGAAGTGATTTGGTACCTCGTAGCCCTCGAGCTCTGGCATCGCGAGCACTTCGATTCCATCGGACCGGAGCCCGCCCATGAGGATTGAGTGCATTACCTCCGCCCTGGTCTTCGAGTCCATGCGCTCTGAATGGAACGCTCTCCTGAAATCGAGCGCCGCCGACACCGTTTTTCTCACTTCAGAGTGGCTCAGCGCCTGGTGGCACGCTTATGGCGGACAAAAGTGTTTGTTGATTCTTGCTGCACGAAGCGAAGACGGCCGGCTTGCCGGTGTCGCCCCGTTCTATATCGACACTTCCGGTGGTTTGCGCCGCCTGCGTTTTCTCGGCGACGGCTCCTTTGATTCCGATTATCTCGATTTCATAGTGCCCAACGGCAACGAACAATCGCTCATCCCCGCATTCCTTCGTGAGCTCACAAGCCTCCGCAGTCAATGGGATGTCCTGCAGCTCAATGAGATACCCTCCTGCTCTCCCAGCCTGTCCATTCTTTTCGATCTCCAGAAATCGTCCGGCTGGCAACTCCAGCAAATCGATGTACCTTGTGGGATCAGAGACTTGCCACCCACGTGGGACGCCTTTCTGCAAACTCTACGCCCCAGGTTCCGGACTTCCGTTCGCGGCTGCCTCCGAGACTTGCAGGAATGGAACGGGCGATTTGAAGTCCTTTCTTCCGAATCCGAGATTCCCGACTGGCTGCGGAGCCTTTTCGCTCTGCACTCCGACCGGTGGTCTCTTCGAGGCCAGTCCGGCGTTTTCGGCACCGATCAAAAGCGCGTCTTCTACGAGCGCATGGCTCGCGAATTTCAGCGTCTCGGCTGGCTGTACATGAGCCGCTACTCGATCAAGGACTCTGTCCTCGCCTGCCAGTTTGGTTTCCTGTATCGCGACACCTATCACCTGCTGCAGGAAGGTTTCGACACTCAGTGCATTCATGTGAGCCCGGGTATTACGCTCCGCGCCGCCACCATTCGCGATTTGATTTCCCGCGGCATTCGCACATACGATTTCCTCGGCGGCATGGGCCGTCACAAATCCGATTGGGGAGCCCAGGTTAAACTCAGCGTGCACCTGGCTCTCGCTCCTCCTTCCTTCTCCGCGCTGCGCTACATCCAATTGCCGCAAACTGTGCAAAAGGCCAAAGACCGCATCAAGCAGCTGCTACCTGAGGCAGCCCGCCGAAAGCTGGGCATCGGCCAGGGGGGCGCAAAACTCGCCCCAGCTGCAGAGTTCAGCAGCCCCAACTCCTCGGCCCCTCCGAAGAAGAGCTGGAAAAATAGGTTCGCGAGCTTTTCTTACCGCACCGGAACATTGCACATAGCGCGGACGCTTAGCCGACACTACGAGATGTCTGGCAACGGATCATTCCGCACCAGCCGGCTCCGCAAGGCCAGCGGCGCGAAAGTCGCCATTCTTTGTTATCACCGCGTCGGCAGCGGCGGTGTTCCTCTCTACTCCAACCTTCCGCCGCAAATCTTCCAGCAGCAAATGCAGTATCTGCGGCGCCACTATCGCCTGGTGTCCCTGGATTCCATGGTTGCCCTTCTCGATGACCACGCTTCGACCGGCCAGTTTATCGCTGTCACCTTCGACGACGGGTACCGAGATGTCTACACGCACGCGTTTCCGGTGCTCCAAAGCCTGCAAATTCCCGCTACCATTTACCTGACTGTCGCTGCCATTGAAGAAGACTCGGTCGCGTGGTACGACCGCATATTTTTGGCGCTCAGCTTGGTGCAGGCGAATAAGTTCGACGTCATGCTCGACAAACCGCGCCGCTTTTTGCTATCCAACCCCGCCTCTCGACTGCGCGCCGCGGAGGAAATCATCTCGTATTTGCGTAGAATTCCCGGGACCATGCGCATGGAATTCTGCCGGGAACTCGACGAGCGGGTGGTTGTGCCCTCTGATCAGATCGCGGGTCGGATGTTGACCTGGGAACAGATCCGCGCCATGCAAGGAGCCGGAGTCTGTTTCGGCTCTCATACCTTGAGTCATCCCGCTATCAGCCGGCTTTCTCGGGCGTCGCTCGACGACGAGCTGTGTATCTCCAAGCAGACCATCGAGAACCGCTTGCAGGCTCCGGTCAAGGACTTCGCCTATCCCTTCGGCAAGCCTGCCGACTACGGCGACACTGTTAGTGTCATTTCAGACTTTGCTTATCGCACTGCCGTCACCACGAACTGGGGCCTCAATTCCGCCAACACGGACCGATTTCGCCTTCGCCGGGTCTCCATCTGTGACGAGCAGCACATCCCGACTTTCGCGTGCAAACTCACGCAGTTGTTTCTTGAACCTGGCGCTCAAGATGAGCCGCGAATCGCCATGGCTTCGCAAAAGGCCGAGATATGCGTCTCCAGTTAGTCGAAGGGAGTAACTAGCGGTGCGAGATGTTCTGGTCATTGCCATCGTTCTCATTGCCGCGCCGGTGTGTATCTTTGTGCCTTATTTTGGCGTTCTGATGTCCGCCTGGATCGGCTACTTCAATCCCCATCGCTTCGCCTATTCTTTCGCCACCACCTTTCCCGTCGCCCAGATCATCGTCATCCCCACTATGATCGGCGCAGTCTTCACCAAGGATCGCAATCACAGATTCGTTACCCGCGAGACCCTTTTGCTGCTCCTGTTTTGGGCCTGGATGGGCATCACTCTGACCAACGCTTACTTTGAGCCTGCGTTTTTTGACCATCTATTCGACGCGCAAACCCGCATGGTCGAAATCAGCAAGATCATGGTTACCACGTTCCTGGCCATCTTGTTGGTCACATCGAAACAAAAGCTTCGCTACCTCTTGATCGTCACCGCTTTCTGTTTTGGCATCCTAGCCATCAAGGGTACCGTCTTCGGAATCCTGACCGGCGGGCAATTCCGCGTCTGGGGACCTCCCAAGTCCTTCGTCGCCGACAACAATGACTTCGGCTTGGCCCTGAATATGACCATTCCGATGCTCTTCTTCCTGGCGCGAGACGAACAAAACCGTAAGGTGAAGATGCTCTTCCGCATTACCTTTCTTTGCGGTGCCGTCGCCGTCCTCCTGACTTACTCCCGTGGGGCCTTGCTCGGCCTGTGCGCGGTTCTGGCCATCACCGCGTTTCGCACTCGTTACAAGGGTTTGAGCCTAGCAATGATCGCCCTGGCCGCGCTCCTGGTCGTTACCTTCGCACCGGGCAAATGGATGGGCCGCATGGGAGATTTCTTCGGCGGCAGCCTTGATGAATCCGCTCAGGAGCGCATTACCAGTTGGCAGTTTGCCTGGAACTTCACCAAGCATTACCCGATTACAGGCGGCTCCTTCGAGACCTTCACCCCTGCCCTATTCTCGATGTATTCGCCTCGCGACCCCACCACTTGGCTCGCCGGGCACACCTCCTCTGGTCCGCATAGCATCTATTTTCAGGTCATGGCTGAACAGGGCTTCGTGGGCTTGGCCATCTTTCTCGCACTCTTGTTCAGTTGTTTCTTCAGCGCGCGCCGGTTGCGAAAGCGCGTCGCGCCTTATCCCTCGTTATCCTGGGTAATCACCTATTCCTACATCGTGGACACGAGCGTCATCGCCTATATGGTGAGCGGCGCGTTTCTGGGACGCGCTTATTTTGATTTGTATCTTCAGCTGGTTGCAATTGTGATTCTTCTCAAAGTGATTGCTAGAAAAGAGCTTCGCTCTCTCCAGCGTCGCACCGCCGTCATCGAAGTTCCGACGCAAGAGGTGGACCCGGAGTTGCAGCCTGCCTTGCCCTGATTAGGGCTCGGTGATGGAATGGGAGTCTAGTCGGAGGCCAAGAATGCTCATCAATCGCAAAACTCAGGGGCGCTTGTCCTTGGCGGCACTCCTGGTTCTCTGCGGCCTGCTGCTGCCCACTTTTGACCCACGCGCGCTCTCGGCCGCCGCGCCAGAAGGCACGACTTGGGTCTTTTCTGGCAAACCGGAAACGGTCGATTCCGCCGCACGTTTCACTTCACTGGCCGTCGATGATCTAGGCAACGTTCATCTCGCCTACACCAACGAAGGCGACCACGTTTTCTATGCTTTTCGCGACGTCAATACTGGCAAGTGGTTTCACGCTGAAGTCGATACGCGGGCCAGTTTCGTTTTCCTCAGCCTGGATCACCAGGGTAACCCCAGCCTTTGTTACACTCAGCGAACCATTCGTTATGCACACTGGAACGGCCGCGCGTGGAATCGCCAGGAGGTCTCGCCGGGATCTGGGGCCATCGCCTACTACTGTTCCGTTCGCCTCTCAGCCGAGGGCGTACCTCATGTCACTTGGTACCAGGAGCGCACTGCCGAAGACACCAACTATCTTCACATGCGCCACGCTTTTCTCGACAACGGTCAATGGCTGGTCAAAACCCTCGACTGGGACGCCCAGACCGGCAAGTGGCACAGCATGGTTCTCGATGCCAAGGGTGTTCCCCACGTCAGCTTTGATGCCTTCGTGAGTGGCCAACTCAGATATGCCGTGGGAGAACAAGACGGAACCGCTTGGCATGTTGTGCCCGTGGATTCGCGGAGGGCGAGTCAGGAGCCCGGGCGCGGAATGGGCAACTCGCTGGTCCTAAACGCTCAGGGGCTGGCCATGATTAGCTACTTTGAAGACTCTGCCCTGAAATACGCCCGTCAAAAACCCGACGGTACATGGTCTACCGAGGCCTTGGCACCGGTCACTCCTTCCGGCACTTGGGCGGGTTATCGTAGCGTCCAGGCGCTCGACAGCAAAGGCTTTCCTCATATCGTTTACGAAGATGCAGGCGTCCTTCGCCACATCTTCTGGACTGGCTCGCGCTGGCAGAGCCAGCTCATCGCACGTGCGGGCCCGGCTCGACTCCGCTACGGTGCCATCGCCATCGGCAAAGATGACGTCATCTATATTAGTTACCACGATCCAGACGACGACTCCGTGGTAGTCGTCATAGGTCACCCAACCGCCCCTTCCGAGACCGCCGTAAAACAATAACCCTCTCGATTCCGCGTCGCCGTAGGTGTTCTTAGACTGAAAGCGCACCGATGAGTTCGACCTTTCACCGGGCTTGGCCGAAAATCATCGACGCCATAATCTCTTCGGGGGGATACATCTACGAGAATCGTGGCTCTCGCTACTTCTGAGGAACTGATGTCGTCATACGGCACCGGTTTTTGCAGGAAGGATTTCTAGCCCAAGGTTTCGGGCTTGTTTACGGAGCCGGGCTTCCGGACGCTGGCGGTTCTGCAACTCGTTTTGCACGCAGATGGTCTCATCGTAGGCCTGTCTGGTTGTCAGCATGTGGTAGATGACGCGCGCCAGTTTGTGCGCAGCAGCTGTGATCGCTTTCGGGGCTCCCAACTTAGCTCGCATCCGGCGAAGTAATGCCCGAGGTAGGATTGGCTGCGATAGAGGGATTGCGCAGCCATGCGGAGGGCCGTGGCCGCTCGGTTCTTGACCTTACGTGTTTTGACCGACAGTATTTTTCCACCGCTGATCCGGTTATCCGGACAGAGTCCTAGCCAGGATGTGAACGCCGCTGCGTTGGCGAACCGCGAGAGATCAGGACCGATCTCCGCAAAAAGAGTTTGCGTCGTGAGTGTATGCACCCCTGGAATTTGTGTCAGGTCCACTCCGAAGATCCGATAGAGATGACTCTGGAGCTCGAAGCCGGGCCTGCCATCGCGTGTGTTTTGCCCATCTTGTGATTTCCCCTTGGGATCTTCCGGCGGATCCGCTTTCGACTCGAATGTCTCTAGATACTGCTCGATCTCCTTGTCGCACGCACCGATCAACTTTTGGTAATGACGGTACGCCGCCAGAGATTGGCCGAGCGTGAACAGATGCTCGCGCCGGTAGTCCCCAACCAAAGATTTTGCAATCGTGCTCTCGGTGGCCTTGATCCGCCCGTCGCGCAGTTTCGCCAACGTCTGTGGGTTGCGCTCGCCAGCCAAAATCGCCTCGATGATTGCTAGCCCGGTCATACCGGTGATATCGCTGATGACGTGGTGCAACTGCAAGTTCATCTGATCCAACGCCTTTTGTATGTGTTGGACATGACTCGACGCCATCTGTACCAGACCATCCCGATGACGGAGGATCGAGCGCACCGTGCAGACGTCCTGTTCCGGGCGGAAAGACCCCCGCAGCAGCCCCACTGAATGCAGGTACTGCAGCCATTGACAGTCGGAAACGTCTGACTTGCGCCCCGGCACATTCTTTACGTGGTGTGCGTTGACCAGAAAAACTTGCAATCCCCGCGTCTCCAGGATCTGAAAGAACGGGATCCAGTACACTCCTGTCGATTCCATCGCCACTGTCGCAATGTTGCAGGATTTCAACCAGTCTGCAGCGGCGTGCAGGTCTTCTGTGAATGTCGAGAAATGGCGAACCGGTTGCGCATCGCGATCCGCAGGCACGGCGATGTAGATCTCGGTGGCCCCTATATCTACGCCAGCGGCATTCGGATTAAGGCTGTGCAAGAAGACCGGTGTACCGGTCTTCTTGCTGCTCCTTCGTTTTCTCAACATGGCTCTCCCTTGAGCGGATCTGCCATGCGAGTCGGCCCAAACTGTGCGAAAGAGAGTACTCTTCTGATCGGGATCGACGTACCCCAGTACCAGGCCGCCGTCACCACTGACTTGAGCACGGAGTCTGGGACCATACTTCTAAACGGGCTCCCGAAGGATGCACCATTGTGGTTTCGGCCTACTTGCCGGCACGCATGGACCCGATTATGTTATCGCACCACCAACTGAGACTCAGTTCCTTACGTGCTTGACCCGCATACCGCGGGCCCGTTACTTCTAAGAATGAATACTCATGAAAGAAATGGGGGAGGTCTTAGCTTAGGGGCGTAAGGAGGGTGCCCAGCGGCTGGCCCGCTATCTAGGTTTCTAATCGCCAGGAGCCGTTTTTCGCGGCGCGTTCCAGCACCTGGTCGAATCGTTTGGCCGCCGTTGCCCATCCGTAGGTGAATTCGACCAAGCGGCGCGCCTCGCTCCCCATCTCCTGGCGTCGCTCCGGATTGCTCAGCAACCAGATGATTTCCGCGGCAAAGCTTTCCGGCTTATCAGCCAGCAGAATATTGCGGCCATGTTCGACGGGCAAGCCTTCGGCGCCGATGGTGGTGGAAACGATGGCTTTGCCCATGGCCATGGCCTCAAAAATCTTGATGCGTGTCCCTCCGCCAATCCGCAGCGGCACCACATACACGGGTGCTCTCCTGACGTAGGGACGGATATCCTCGACCGCGCCAGTTATATGCACGCTTGCATCGGCAGCCCCGACCGACTTCAAGCGATCCGAAGGTTTGCGGCCGACCACGTAAAGCTGCGTCTTAGGGAGATGCCGCTTCACCAATGGAAAGATAGCCGCGCAAAAATAATGTATGGCGTCTTCATTCGGCATCCAATCCATCGAACCAGTGAAGACCAAACTTTCCGGCTCCTCGGGCTCGTTTCCCGGATGGAAGTAGTCCACATCCACGCCCGTCGGGATAACCGTGAGTTTGCGGCTGTCCAGATATTTCGCAAAGTGGTCGCTGTCGTTTTGGGAAACCGCCAGAACCTCGTCCGCCATGTTCAGGTACTTGCGTTCAGCGCGTCCTGTGCAACGATACTCTCGCCAGGAAACCGCTTTCCAAACCGGATTGCGGGTCACCTCGAAATGGCGCCGCCAGATTTGCTCTTCCACGTTGTGAGTGAACACCACCTTGGGGCAAGGCACATCCCAGGGAATCGCACCGGCGGTGAAAAGGTAATCGCAGACCAGGACATCGAATTTCTCGCGGCGAAGTAGTGCTGCCAACGCGCGCTTGACGTTCGGACGGTTGTACTTTGCCATCGAGTAGGGCTGCAACGTCAATAGATTGGCCGCGTAATTCAGAGCCTCGCCAGCGCCGCGGGCGCCGGGAATTTCAATCGGTTCGCAAATGACCTTCGAGAAGTATTGCTCGAGCTGACGGTGCTCCTTTTCGGTGCCGTCGCCGATGAAAACAAAGAGCGTCGTATCGTGCTTCTTGGCGAGTTCCTTGAGGATATTGAAGCTGCGAATCTTGCCGCCGGCATCCAGTGGCATCAAGCTGCCGGAGATCACCCAGAGGAGCTTCACAGTCGCGGCCCACTCACCAACAGATTCCTTCGTATTGCCCGTGCCCGTGGGGCCGCTTGTCCTTATCCAGATTGACCAGATCGATGATGATCAGATCTCGGCGAACAAATTGAGCCAGTCTTTCGGTTGTGGCGGCCTTGGTTCCCAGGAGAAGAACTTCGGAGAAGTTTGCTACTTCTTCCAAGCTTGAGCCAAGCAGCGATCCGATATGGGGAATTGTTTGCTCGATGAACTGCCGGTTGGATCCTAGTACTCGGCCTAGCACTACGTCTTCGTCCCAAATCTTGCATTGGCAGCCTTCCCCGAGCAGCCGCTTGACCAACGTTACTAGCGGGCTCTCGCGAAGATCGTCTGTGCCGGACTTAAAGCTCAATCCCAGCAAACCAACTTTTTTCTTACCAGTTCGAAGCACGGACTCGACCGCGCGGTCGACGTGGGCGTTGTTGCTGGACAGCAAGGATTCAAGCAGCGGGAGCTGCAGGTCGAGCTCCTTGCCCAAGTAGTTCAGCGCCCGAAGATCCTTTGGAAGGCAGGAGCCGCCGAATGCAAAGCCTGGCTTGAGATAGGCTGGCGAAACATTTAAATGAGTATCGGAGGTGAAAATCTTTGCCACCATTTCAGTGTCCACGCCGGCATGCTTGCAGATCGTGCCAATCTCATTCACGAAATCGACCTTGAGGGCGTGAAACGCGTTACACATATACTTGACCATCTCTGCCGAAGAAGCGCTGGTTTCGTATAAGGGAGCATCGGACCATGCAAACAGCGCCCGGAGAGGAGCGGGGTCAACCGCACCGGTCGTCCCGAAAATAGTGAATGGGGGGTCAAAGAAGTCTGCGACCGCACTTCCCTCACGCAGGAATTCGGGCATGAAGCAGGTGGCGAAGTCGATGCCGTTGCGTTTGCCGCTGAACTTTTCGAGCGCCGGGATCAGGACTTTTTCGCTAGTTCCAGGCAAAACCGTGCTTCGCAGCACAATCCAGTGAAAGGTGTTCTTGCCGCGCAGTGCCGTTCCGATGTCCTGGCACACCCGCTCGAGGCCATGCAAATCGAGTTTTCCATTTCGTTGACTAGGGGTGCCCACGCAGATGAAGGAAATCTCTGTCGATTGAATGGCCTCGGCGGCGTTGGTTGTCGCTGACAGGCGGCCTGCTTGATGGCATTCGCGGGCCAGGTCTTCGACGCGGGCTTCGACAATGGGAGTCTTCCCCGATTGCAAGGTCTCTGCTTTCAGCGGGTTCACGTCCACACCGACAATGCGTTGGCCCTTGTGCCCGAGACAAACTGCGGTTACCGCGCCGACATAACCCAGTCCAAAAATGCTTATCGATGTCATTGTCGCGTTGTCTTCTCCGGTCTTTGAATCCAGGCGAGTTATCCCGATCAAGTGCTAGCAATCCTGCCTCCGACTTCAGCGCCGGCGGCTCGAGGACTTAAAATAAACGCTGTATTTTCAGTGGTATACATATGTGCCTGATGTGACACGGTCGACCACTGATCGATCTGGAAGGAGGTTACCACTTTTCTGGCCCTCCGTTCCACGGTCTAGTGACTAGCCCTTTACCGTTAGGACAGTAGCGGCTCCGGGTTACCCGGGAAAGAATTGCATCAACCGCAGCTCTGGGGGGTTGGTATAATGGCGCATGCTGCCGATTCGAAACGTGGTGTCCTTCGACGTTGAAGACTACTTTCAAGTGGGTGCGTTTGAGGACAGCGTTAGCACTTTGGAATGGGATCGCTTTCCCAGCCGCGTGGAAGCAAACACTGACAAGATCTTGAAGATGATGGACGACACCAAGCGCGTCGGCACATTCTTTGTGCTGGGCTGGGTGGCGGAAAAATTTCCTGCGTTGGTGAGACGCATCGCGGAACAAGGACACGAAGTCGGCTGCCACAGCCACCTGCATCGCCGCGTTTTCACGCTGACTCCCGAATCGTTCCGATCGGACACCCAGAAAGCAAAAGCGGCGATCGAAAACGCGCTAGGGGGGCCGATCTACGGGTATCGCGCTCCGAACTTCTCAATAACAGACCGGTCGCTTTGGGCCCTGGCCATCCTTGCCGAACTGGGTTTTCACTACGATTCGAGCATTTTCCCGATCAAGCATCCCGATTATGGAATGCCCGGAGTGTCGAGATTCCCCTTCCGCGTGCAAACAGCCAGCGGACCGCTGGTGGAATTTCCGCTTACCACGATTGCGATCGGGCAGCGCCGCTCGCCGATGAGTGGCGGAGCATATCTGCGCTTGCTGCCATATTCTTACCTGCGATGGGGCCTGGGCTATCTGAATCGCGTCGAAAGGCAGCCGTTTTGTGTTTATCTTCATCCGTGGGAGCTTGATCCGGAACAGCCGCACGTCTCGGCCTCCTTTTCCGCAAGTTTGAGGCATCGTATGGGATTGCGATCGACGGAAAAGAAATTTGATAGGCTTTTGAGAGGGTTTTCTTACGCGACCATGCGAGAACTCACCGTCGGATTGCAGAACGGTGGTCTTGGTTCGATGGAAACCATTCCCGTGTCCGCGCTCAGCCTGGCCTCTTTGAGCTAGGCCCGAACTCCCGGCAGTCCCAAGGTCATGGGAAACCATATGCACCTTGTTGGCGTTCGTTTTCCCACGAACCGGCCCTCTTATATTCTGTATCATATTGATAATAAACGAGTTATCAAAAACTACCGTATGGCGCCCAACGTGCTTTCTCCAGGCTTGCTATGTTCCCAACGATTGCATCATTGGCTGGTTCATTTAGCGAATACCAGGTTTTGGCCATTCTAGGGTTTGCAGCGATTGGCTTGGCCATCTCCCTGAGGCGGGCTCTTCGCCGGGCTGAAGCCAGCGCGGCATCCAACCCCTAAGCAGCTTTGCACACTACTGAAACGTTTTAGAACACATTGCGCAATAGCGTGGCATGCTGATGGGGTTGCTTCGCGGCTGCGTTGCGCTTCTCGGGCCCATGAATAGCTTGAACTTCGTCTCGTTCTCACTCGATTTCTGGGAAGATATGTGGCAGAGTCGCCACCAGATCATGCTGGAGCTCTCGCAACAGGGCAAAGTGTTGTTTGTGTCGCGTCCGTTTTCGCTTCGCGAGTTGTTTGAGGATCGCGGCACGGGGAAACTGCCCGCTTCCGGGCTGGTGAAACGAAGCGAGAATCTCTATTCGCTGGTTTTTCCGAAGTGGCTCTCGGAAATCTACCGCTATCCTTCTTTGCGAAGGCTCTTGGAGCGCGCCCGGGCGGCGTACGTGCGCCGGGCTATCCGAAAACTCGGTATCGAGAAGCCTGTGCTGTTCGTATGGAACCCCCACTTTTTGGAATTCGTGGGCACACTCAAAGAGTCGTTGGTGTGCTACTACGTGGACGATGAATTCTCGAGCTATGCCGGGCTGACGGAACCGGAGCGCAAGAGCATTCTCGAGCGCGAAGACCAATTGCTGCGGATCGCCACAGTGGCTTTTGCAAATGGCGGAGCGCTTCGCGCGCTGAAGAATACTTACGGTAACGTGATCGACGTACCCATGTCCGCAGACTTTTCCCTGTTTTCGCAGAGCCGAAACCCGGAAACCCGAGTGCCGGAAGACCTAGCAAAGCTTCCGCACCCACGAGTGGGGTATGTCGGCAACATAAACGACAAGATCGACGTCGGGCTATTGGCCGATCTGGCTAAGGCACGTCCGGATTGGCACTTTCCGCTTATTGGGCCAGTTAGCATGCGCACTCCGGAGTACAAAGCTGACTTGCGGCGGCTCGAGTCATTGCCAAACGTCTACTTTCTCGGCCTGAAGACCCGTCAGGAATTGCCCAGCTACATCAAGGGCTTTGACGTCTGCCTGATGCCTTATCGCACGAGCGGCTGGGCCTACTACGTCTATCCCCTGAAGCTTCACGAATACCTGGCATCCGGAAAGCCGGCCGTGGGCTCAGCCCTCACGAGCCTGCAGCCATTTGAAGGACTCATTCGCATTGGTCGAAGCCCAGAAGAGTGGTTGTCCGCAATACAGGACTCACTTGAAGAGAAGGACGACTCACTCGGCGAGAAGCGCGTTCAAGTAGCCTACGAAAACCGGGTGGAAGCGCGAGTCAAGGCCATTCTGGAGGCGATTCGGGAGAAGCTGGACGGGAAAGCTGCGGGCTCGGACGTCCCAGGGAACTTACGCCACCCTGAAGAGCCGCCCTTGATAAGAACGCCGCTCAGCCGCAGTTAGCCCGATCAGCCAGACGCCAACAGCCATGGCTGGCAAGGCTAAGCACACCTGAAAAAAGAACCCCATGAGCGAAGCAGGCCTGGTGAAGCGCTCGAGCAGCGCGGTGCAAACCGCGAACGGAATGGCTGCCAGCAAGGGCCGAATCCAGAGCGCAGAGGCGTAGCGCGCCAGCGAAATACCCAGCGTACGGTGCGTGTACCAGGGCCAAAAGAAAAGGCTCACAGCCAGATTGGGTATGGCAGTTCCCCATGCGACGCCAACGATTCCGTAAAAGCGAACGAGACCGACACTGAGGCCCAAGTTTGACAGCCCTTCCGCGGCTGCGACCGGGACCACATTTTTGTGTTTGCTAATGCCCAACATGACGGCGCCAACGATGGAGCCTCCGCTGCCAATCAACCATGGAAGGCTCAGGATGGTCAGCACCCGTCCGGACAAATCGACATACGCGGCGCCCATCCAAAGGCCGATGAAGGTGTGGCCGCGAAGCAGGAACGTAACAAAAATGGGTAGCATGGCCAAGGAACAGTACTTGCCGGCCTTGAGCGTGGTTTCCTGCAGCCTGGACTTGCTGGCCTCTACCTCGAGCCGGCTGGCCAGCGGCGTCATGGTGCGGGTCACACCACTGACCAGGTCTCGCGCGTAAATCGTGAGATTTCCTCCGATGGCAAAAAAAGTTACCATGCTGATCGGCAGAAACGCGCCGATGACTAGAGCATCCGTGTAGAAGATCAGGTAGTTCGACAGTTGTAGCAGCAGCGCGAACAGCCCGAAAGAAAAAACCAGCCTCACATGCCCCCAGTCGGCTTTGGAAACGGACGGACGCGCGTCCGGATAGAGCCGCAAGCTCAAAAGGAACCCGAAACTAAGTTCGGCCAATGTGGCGGCCAGCTGGATCAGCGCAAGAGTAATGAGGCCTTTGCCGCTTCGTAGGGCCAGCAGGATTGCGGCACTGCGGGCTGCCAGCACTCCGAGCGCTATCGAATTAATCAGTTCAAAGCGTTGCAGGCCTACAAGGATCCCTCCAAATACGCCACTGACAAGCGAACAGGCCACCGTGAATCCGGTAATGACCACCACGATCTGCGCTGGCCTAACAAATTCCGGCGGTATCTGAAAGTGTGGAACTGCGAATAACGAGAAAACGAACCCGAACACAACTCCGATCATCCCCAAGGTCAGAAATATTCCGCATGCGGAGGAAACCACGCGGCTAGAGCTTTCGTGGTCTTTAAGAGAATGGAACTTAGCGACATAGCGCGTAACCGCACCGCGAATCCCTAGGTCCAAAAAGCCCATGTATCCGGTAAGTGAGACTAGCAGGACCCATACGCCGTAGCCGGAATTTCCAAGGTGGCGCACCACATAAGGAGACAAGAAAAAGCCGACCATGCCGCTAGCCAGGTAGGTGACCCAGTTGGACAGGATGCTGCGAGCCAGGCGGGAAACCCGCTCGTGCTTCTCGTCGGTAACGAGGGCAGAAGGTGGTTTGGTTTCACTTGGGGTGGCCACGACCATAGGAAAGGAGTAGTCTAGCCGAGTGCGAAGCAGCGAGCTACTTTGTTGCGAGGAGATGTGGAACTCCGCAGCAGTGCCAGGTTCCCGGGGAAGTGGGCAAATAATTGACCCAAGGGGGAAGCCGCGAGGAGCCGGAGTCGCAGTTCCCTTGACCCATCCTGCCATAAGCTATTGAAAATAAAGTATTTGCTCAGTGTCAGATGGGCTACGATTGGCAGGAAAACTGCTCCATGGAACCACGAGCGGAGTTAAGATTGGTGTCCGGGAAAAGGCGGCTAAGCCCCGGACTGCCCAAAGGAGTGCACTTGAGCCATCAGCGAGTCCTGGTCACGGGCCATCATGGCTATATCGGGTCCGTGCTGGTACGCCTGCTGTCTCAGGCAGGGTATGAGCCGGTCGGGCTCGATGCCGATTTTTTCGTGAACAACCGATTTGTCGGCGAACTCGTGAAGGTGTCTGGCCTGCGTCGCGATCTCCGGGACATTCAGCCACAGGACCTCGCCGGGTTCGGCGCTGTGATGCACCTGGCTGCGCTGTCGAACGATCCACTCGGAGACTTGAATCCGCAACTCACCTACGAAATCAATCACGCGGCGACCATGCGGCTAGCCGAATCAGCGAAGCAAGCTGGGGTAGCCCGCTTCTTGTTTTCCTCTTCGTGCAGCATGTACGGAGCCGCGGGATCGGCGATGCTCGATGAGAGCGCCGAGTTTCATCCGGTCACCCCGTATGCGCGCTCGAAAGTACTGGTGGAGAGGGAGCTTACGGCGCTTGCGGACGACCGGTTCAGCCCGGTGTTTCTGCGCAATACGACGGCTTACGGCGTTTCGCCATTCATGCGCTTTGACATTGTGCTGAACAATCTCGTGGGTTGGGCCTATACGACGGGGCGGGTGCAGATTCAATCGGATGGCACGCCTTGGCGACCGCTGATCCATGTGGAAGATATCTGTCGAGCGTTTGTGGCGGCACTCGAGGCGCCGCGTGAGGCCATTCACAACGAAGCCTTCAACATCGGCTTGACCGAAGAAAACTATCAGATTCGAGATTTGGCGGAGATCGTAAAGGAGATAGTCCCGGGTTGCACGATCACCTACGCGCCCGGTGGCGGTCCCGATCCTCGTTCGTATCGAGTGAATTTTGCAAAGGCGAAGAAAGGGCTTCCCGGATTTAAGCCCCAGTGGAATGTACGTCGAGGTGCCTCGGATCTGCTTGCCGCGTGCCAAGAAGCACAACTCAAAGAAAAAGATTTCACAGGTCCGCGCTTCAACAGAATTCTGCATATTCGCAATTTGATGAGCTCAGGAGCGCTGGATTCAGACTTGCGCTGGTGCGGCGCGGTGCCGGCAAGTGCCGCGTTGCACTGAGCAGGAAGCGACGGACGAACACGAGGTGATCTTCAAGCCTGTTTCATTGCCCGGCGCGTGGGTAATCGAGCGCGAGCGCAGCGAGGACATGCGTGGGTATTTTGCCCGCACATTCTGCCGGGAGGAGTTCTCGGTGCAAGGACTGGAAACGAAGATTGCCCAGTGCAGCGTGTCGTTCAGCCGACGTAAGGGCACGCTTCGAGGGATGCACTACCAATCGGTCCCTTGCGAAGAGATCAAAGTGGTGCGCTGTGATCGGGGCGCGATCTACGACGTCATCATCGATTTGCGGCGCGATTCGCCCGAGTTCAAGAAGCACTTTGCGATTGAGCTGACGGAAAAAAATGGAACGATGTTGTATATCCCAAAGGGCTTGGCGCACGGGTTTCAGACGCTGCGAGACAACAGCGAAGTGTTCTACCAGATGTCTGAGCCGTATTCGGCGGAACACGCATGCGGAGTGCGTTGGGATGACCCGACGTTCGGAATTTCATGGCCGCCGGATGAAAGGACAATTCTCGATCGGGATTCCTCGTATCCTGATTTTGCGTGATTGGCTATGACTGCGGTGTTTGCTTCCAACTCGACTGTCGTTGCAGCCGGATCGGTTAACCCGGGGCCGCATATGCATGCGCTCGTCCGGGAGCTGTATCCGATTTGCCGGAGTATTACTGGCAATGGGCTGCGTGAGACGCTGCGGAAGATCGGCGAACGTATTCCGTTGCAGATTCACGAAGTGCCCAGCGGAACGCAGGTGTTCGATTGGTCGGTTCCGAAAGAGTGGAACATTCAGGATGCTTACATCAAGAATTCGCTCGGGCAGAAAGTTGTGGACTTTCGCAAATCGAATCTCCACGTCATGAATTACAGCGTTCCCGTGAACAGCAAGATGTCCCTGCGGGAATTAAAGCCCCATCTGCATACCTTGCCGCAGCATCCGGAATGGATTCCGTATCGGACTTCGTATTACCACGAAAACTGGGGTTTCTGTCTGAGTCAGCAGGAGTTGGACGGTCTGCCCGAAGGCGAATATGAAGTGCTGATTGACTCGACTCTCGAGAACGGCTCCATGACGTATGCGGAGTGCGTGTTGGAGGGCCAGACACACGACGAGATTTTGATTTCGATCCACTGCTGTCATCCTTCGCTGTGCAACGACAATTTGTCGGGAATTGCGGTGGGGGTATCGCTGGCGCAAGCCTTGGCTAGGCTTCCCCGCCGACACACTTATCGTTTCCTCTTCATACCGGGAACGATTGGATCGATCACCTGGATTTGCCGGAATGAAGACTCCCTTTCCCGCATCAAGCACGGCTTAGTGCTGGCTTGCCTGGGCGATCGCGCAGCTTTTTCTTACAAGAAATCGCGGCGCGGAAATGCCGAGATCGACCGCGTCGTGACGCAGCTATTGACGGAAAAGGACGACGGTGCGAGCGTGCGCGAGTTTTCGCCATACGGTTACGACGAACGGCAATATTGCTCGCCGGCGTTCAATCTGCCGGTGGGCTGCCTGAATCGCTCGCCCCACGGAGAATTCCCCGAATATCACTCTTCGGCGGATAACCTGGAATTCGTCCGCGAGGAAGCGCTAGCGGAAGCGTTTCGCTTTTGCCTGGAAGTGTTTGAGTTCCTCGAAAGCAATCGCACCTATCGCAACTTGAACCCGAAATGCGAACCGCAGCTTGGGAAACGAGGTCTGTATCGCGAAGTGGGTGGTCATGGGGATGCCCAAACGCGAGAACTAGCGAGGCTTTGGATGTTGAATCTTTCCGATGGGAAACACTCGTTGTTGGACATTGTGGAACGGTCAAAAATGCCGTTTAACGCGATTCGGTCAGCGGCGGCGGATTTGCAGCGACACGGACTCTTAGAATCGGTATAGGAAGGAGCATTGTGAACACCGTTTTTTGCGATTCAACTATGTCGGACGAAAGCCGACGTCAAAGCCTCTACGACGGACAGCTCTTCATTTACAGCCCGCGGCCGAGCTCGCTGGCTCTTTGTGCCTTTGCGCGAGAACTTGCGGAAGAAGCGTTTGCACCGCTTGATCCGCGTCACGTGCAGGATCAGCTGCCCGTTGAGCAGTTCGCGGGGATCCTTGCGGAGCTGAAGCCGAAATTCATCCACCACCCCCGCAGCAAGAAGCTCATGCAGCAACT